>Ga0163161_10000014_pt1 | contig 258440 bp, 212 predicted proteins | sample S45metaG_FD_129847 | JGI IMG/M metagenome (GOLD analysis project Ga0163161, IMG submission 129847) | Switchgrass rhizosphere microbial communities from Kellogg Biological Station, Michigan, USA - S4-5 metaG | ecosystem: Host-associated > Plants > Roots > Rhizosphere > Soil | place: USA... | reverse complement strand
TCAATCTCACTAACAATTTGAAGTTTTAGTGACATACTGTAATCTCGTTGACTACGCTTTACATAATTTATTTGATCTTCCATAACGATGGCTTTTTGTGTATCGCTATTTCAGGACGAGACACTTTATCAAACATAAAAAAGGCACTCAAAATTGAATACCTTTTTATGTTTTTATTTTTCTATTTCCATTTCAGGGTTTCCATAATCCTTTGCATATCATTTTTGATATAACTCGCCGCTGGCATAACGGAGTCAAAATTAGGTTTAGCATAAAAGTAAACCGATCCTGTTATAAAGTGTTTCGTGCTATCTGTTACGTAAAATTGCGAGTTTGTAGCCGCATTTCCATCAACTTGGTAAAACATTCCATAAACCTTTTTTTGCGGGTTTAAATAGGGCTGTTCTAATATATCATCAGCCTTAATAACGTGTTCGTAAGTTAATTTCTGAGCATCTTTAAGCAACTTCTCAATATCTCCATTTACTGGTTTATACGTCAAATAAATAGTTGCTTTCATTTTAGGATATGTAATTGCAAAACCACAGTCTTTTTCTCCTTTAATAACTGCATTTTCGTTCATTTCGAAACTAAACGGACAATTGTTTTCAAAATTAGCATATTTGGCTTCCGGATAATCTAATCGCAGAAAACTTGCCGGTTTTGGCACCACATCATCTTTACAACTCAAAACCGTTAATGTTAGTAAAATTGTCGCTATTGAAAGTATTCTTTTAAGCATTTTAATCTATTGTTACTTTTATTTGTTTTATACGCTTTTTATCAACTGTCTCTATTGTAAAGATGCAGTTTTCAAAAGCTACTTTTTGATCTTTTTTAGGAAAATTACCCAGAATTTCCAGAATAAAACCTGCTAATGTCTCAGCTTCTCCTTTATGCGATTCAAAAGCATCTTCGTCAACATCAATGATTCTGTAGAAATCCTTCATGTTGATTTTCCCTTCAAAAAGAAAATTTCTTTCGTCGATTTGAGAAAAATTCAAGTTCTCATCATCAAACTCATCACTTATATCGCCAACAATTTCCTCGATTACATCTTCTAACGAAACTAAACCTGATGTTCCCCCATATTCATCCACCACAATTGCCAAATGGCTTTTAAGGCTCTGAAAATCCTTCAACAAATTGTCTAATTTTTTATTCTCAGGGACAAAAAATGCTTCACGCATCAAGGTTGTCCAGTCAAATTCTTCTTTATCAATATGAGGTAATAAATCCTTCACGAATAAAACTCCTTCTATCTGATCTATATTATCACGATAAACAGGAATTCTCGAAAACCCCTTATCAATTATTTTCGGATAAATCGAAGCGAATGATTCTGATATTTCTAAGGCAAAAATATCAATCCTTGGACTCATAACCTGCTTTGTATCTGTGTTTCCAAAAGAAACAATTCCTTCTAATATTTTTTGCTCCTCGCTTGATGTTCCTTCGGAATCTGTTAATTCTAAAGCCTGAGAAAGCTGATTTATCGAAAAACTATTCTTTTGTTTCCCTAATTTATTCTGCAAATAAAGCGTAACACTTCGCATTGGCAAACTTATAGGTGAAAGTAATTTATCTAAAACTGCGATTGGATAAGCAACGCGTTTTGCAAACTTTATATTGTTTCGGCTGGCATAAACTTTAGGTAAAACCTCTCCGAATAACAAAATCAGAAAAGTAACTAAAATTACTTCCAGGATAAATTTCAAAACAGGCGAAGATATTTGTTCAAAGATATTTTGCCCAATAAAGGAGAACAAAATAACTACTCCAATATTCAGGAAATTATTAGCAACAAGCAATGTTGCAAGCAATTTTTTTGGTTTATCTAAAAGATTTGAAATGATTTTTCCTTTCGGAAGGTTCTCATTTAAAGCATCATCGATGTCTTTTTGAGATAGTGAAAAAAGCGCCACTTCGGCACCTGAGACGATTGCCGACAGAAACAGCAAAATAAATATTCCGACAAAACCAATAATTAAATTGATGTCTAGTGTGGTATTAAAAAGTAAACTGGGCTCTGGGTCCAAATTAAAAAAGATTAGTTAAACAATCAAAAAGGCAAGTCATTTATAGGCAATCCTTCGTTAGACGCGTCAAAGTTAGTACTTTTTGTGGATTCTGAATCGTGATTTGGTTTATGATTTCCAGTTTCTTTTTTGGTTGTCAAGAAAGTAAACTCGGTAACCTGAATTTCTGTGGTATATTTAGTAGTACCGTCTTCAGCTTGCCACTGACGTGATTTTATACGTCCTTCAACATATATTTTATCTCCTTTAGACAAATATTTTTCACAAATTTCAGCCGCTTTATTGCGCACAACTAAATTATGCCATTCTGTTGAAGTTATTTTTTCGTTAGTCGTTTTATTAATATAAACTTCATTTGTCGCCAATTGAAAACGCCCGATGCAATTCCCTCCATCAAAATAATGCATTTTTACATCATCACCTAAATGTCCAATTAGCATCACTTTATTTAATGTTCCGTTCATAGTTTTGTAGTAGTATTTCCCTCAAAGATACATTTTTTTAGCAATTTATTTCTTGCTTTTCGATAAAATTATAAATCACAATAGGAAAAGGAAATTTCTTCAAATCAGTGGTATTCAAACCGTTATCAATTTTTTCGTTAATTTTAACTTTCCAGAACTGAATATGAAGATGTTGATGCGAAAGTTTATGAATTACAGCCGTTTCATTACACTCTTCTATACCTACTATAGTATAGGTAGAAAAAAGATCGTTTTGAATTGCATTTGAAACAAAATCAAAACCAACAATTTCACTCGTCTCCAGAAGAGGAAACTCATATAAGTTATGCCAGATCCCTTTCGCTATTCTCTTCTGAATTAAAGTATTCCCTAAAACATCTTCGAGAATCAAATAATTAAAGAATCGATTTGTCACTTTTACCTTTTTAGATTTCACAGGTAAAACTGAAACTTTCTTCTTTTGCAAAGCAAGACAGCTATCATTAAAAACGCAAACCGAACAATCAGGACTTTTAGGAACGCATTGCAAAGCACCAAATTCCATTATCGCCTGATTAAAAACCGCAGGACTATCTTTTGGCATTAATTCATAAGCCAGCTCCGCAAATTCTTTTTTGGTTGCAGGTGCGGCAATATCAGATTCTATATTAAAATAACGAGAAAGTACTCTAAATACATTTCCGTCTACAACAGGAACTGCTTCATTATAAGAAAAAGAGGCAATTGCTGCAGCGGTATATTCACCGACACCTTTCAATTTTAATAAGTCTTTATAGTTAGTCGGAAAAATTCCATTGAGCTCATTTGCGACATATTGAGACGTTTTATACAAATTTCTGGCGCGAGAATAATACCCTAATCCCTGCCAAAGTTTCAAAACTTGCTCTTCTGAGGCATTTGCCAAATCAAAAACAGTAGGAAATTCCTCCGTAAAAGCGAAAAAATATGGCATTCCTTGCGCAACTCGAGTCTGTTGTAACATAATTTCTGAGAGCCAAATATGGTAAGGATTGGTCGTTTTACGCCACGGCAAATCACGTTTGTTTTGTAAATACCATTTTATCAATATGTTAGAAAAATTCATCGCAAAATACTTAGAATACAAAAGTAAATGTTTATGTAATTAAAATTTAACGAATTAGCTTGATTAATTATTTTTTTAATTCCTATATTTGCAAACTCAAAAAAATAGTACACCATTTATAAAATAAAATAGGAAAGAAAATGACGAAAGCAGATATCGTAGCGAAAATTTCAGAGAAACTAGGTCTTGAAAAAGGAGATGTTCAAGCAACAGTAGAAACTTTTATGGAAGAAGTTAAAACTTCATTAGAAACTGGAGACAATGTTTACCTAAGAGGATTTGGTAGTTTTATTGTAAAAACCAGAGCTGAAAAAACAGGTAGAAACATTTCTAAAAACACCACTATCAAAATTCCAGCACACAACATTCCTGCGTTTAAACCTGCAAAAGTTTTTGTAGAAGGAGTAAAGACGAATAACGAAGCAAAATAATACTATTAATTAATCATAAAATCGACACGATATGCCAAGTGGTAAAAAAAGAAAGAGACATAAGGTAGCTACTCACAAACGTAAGAAAAGAGCGAGAGCTAACCGTCACAAAAAGAAAAAGTAGTTTTAAACTACTTTTTTCTTTTTAACGTTCATTGAAATTGAAAAAAAGATGAAAGAGAAAAGGAAATAAAATATAGATGTAAAAAATCTATCCTCTCTATTCTATTCTCTATTAATCTTATTTTCCCCGGGTTCAATACCTGTTAAAAAATATTGTTTAATCCATCTGTAGATAAGATTTTAGATCTTAGATTTTAGATTTTAGATTTTTTTTAATCTATGCTCTTCTCTCTATACTCTATTTTCTGAAAAAACAGATAAAAATTTACAGTGTGAATAAAGAATTAATCATTAGATCTAGTTCTGAAGCCGTAGATTTTGCCTTATTAAAAGATGGAAAACTAATTGAATTACACAAGGAAGAAGAGAAAAGCAACTTTCAGGTTGGTGATATTTTTATTGCCAAAATACGAAAACCCGTTGCTGGACTTAACGCTGCTTTTGTGAATGTAGGCTTCGAAAAAGATGCCTTTTTACATTATCACGATTTAGGACCTAACTTAGCTTCCCAACTGAAATTCATAAAACTTGTAAGCGCAGGTAAATTAAAAGATTTCTCCCTAAAAACCTTTCAGTTTGAAAAAGAGATTGACAAAGATGGCATCATTACTGATATTTTAAGTGCCAATCAATCTGTTTTAGTTCAAGTTGTAAAAGAACCTATATCGACCAAAGGTCCAAGAATAAGCGCTGAGCTTTCATTGGCAGGAAGATTTATTGTTCTCGTTCCGTTTTCTGACCGTGTTTCTATTTCACAAAAAATAGAAGACAAAAAGGAAAAGGATCGTCTAAAAAAACTTGTTCTATCGATCAAACCTAAAGGATTTGGTGTTATTGTTCGCACAGTAGCCGAAGGCAAAAACGTAGCCGAATTAGAAAAAGATTTGCAGAACCTGCTTGGCAGATGGACTGCAATGTGTAAAAAATTACCAACTGCTCATCATCCCTCAAAAGTATTAGGAGAACTCAACAGAGCTTCTTCAATATTAAGAGATGTATTCAACGATACCTTTAGCGGTATACAAATAGATGACGAAGAGTTGTACCATCAAACGAAGGAATATCTGCAAGAAATTGCACCTTCAAAACAATCGATTGTTAAGTTTTATCAATCAAATGACACTCCAATTTTCGAGAAATACAATATAGAGAGACAAATCAAAACTTCTTTTGGACGAACAGTTTCCATGAGTAAAGGCGCATATCTTATTATAGAACACACTGAAGCTCTTCACGTTATAGACGTAAACAGCGGAAACCGTTCAAATAAGGCGACCAACCAGGAAGACACCGCCATGGAAGTAAATATGATTGCTGCCGCTGAAATTGCCAGACAACTTCGTTTGCGTGATATGGGCGGAATAATCGTAGTTGATTTTATCGATATGTCTAATCCTGAAAACAGGAAGGTCCTGTTCGACTTCTTGCGAGAAGAAATGAGCGACGATAAAGCAAAGCATAAAATCTTACCGCCTAGTAAATTTGGTTTAGTTCAAATTACAAGACAACGCGTGAGACCCGAAGTTAATATTAAAACTAGAGAAGAAGATCCAAACAATGAACATGGCGAAATTGAAGCGCCAATTTTAATCATTGATAAAATCACCTCTGATTTAGAAAGAATTTTAAAAACCCACAATAAAGTTGTATTAAACACACATCCGTTTGTGGCTGCATACCTCAGTAAAGGTTTTCCATCATTACGTTCAAAATGGTTTTTTGAACATAAGAAATGGGTGAAAATCATACCTCGTGACGCTTACACGTACTTAGAATACCATTTCTATGATAAAAAAGGAAATGTTATTTCAGAATAAAAAATCAAAACCGCCTCTCGAAAGATTGGCGGTTTTTTTATGCTTTTTTTGCCACGAATTGCACGAATGAACACGAATTATTTTTAAGTTTTAATTCGTAAATTACTTCGTCTATTCGCTATCGCTCGGGTCGTGGCTATTTTTTAGGAGCTATTTCCAGCTATGCGCTTGTATCTTTTCATCCGCAAAAAAGCGGATAAAAAGGATACCGCTTCTATTTGGGCTAGGCAACAGTTTTTATAAGTAATTGTATCTTTTACAAGATCTTTTCAGAAATGTAACTTGAATAAAGTAAAAATTAGTAGCGTTTAGATTTTAATCTACTCAATGTTTCTTGCGAAATATTCAGGTAAGTTGCTACAATTCTGTTTGGTAAACGCTGAATAATCTTCGGATTAATACTCATTAACTGTTTATATCTTTCTGTTGCATCAAGAGTTAAGAAAGACATCAACCTATTAGTATTCGTTACATAGGCGTGTTCTAAATAATCGCGATAAAATTTTTCCCATGCCGGAATATTTTCAAGTAGATAATAAAAATCCTGACTCGAAATATACAGTAATTCCGTTGGTTCTAACGCCTGAATAAATTCTAACGATGGCTCGTTTGAAATAAAACTACACAAAGCAGTGGCAAAATTATTTTCGAATGCTAAATATCGCGTTGCTTCTTGTCCGTTTTCGGTAATAAAATATATTCGCAAGCAACCTGAACCCACAAAAAAGCTTCTTTGATTCATTTGTCCCTGAAGCACTAATGACTCATTCTTTTCCACCTTTAACGGTTTAAAATAAGAAAGAATTAGGACTAACTCTTCATCTGTAACTGTTATAATGCTTTTAATGTAATTGCCGAGTTGCTCTTTCATTTATCAATTTCTAATAATTACGAATATACAAAAACCTATTCCGTAAATTATGATTTAGCGGTTGTTCTTTCAGCCAATTTCCTAGCATTCGGAATAATAATAAACGCTGCCAAATAAGCAACAGGTAACATAACACTCCAGGCTTTAAGGAATTTCAAAAACCAATCTTCCCCAAAACCATAATTACGCATTAGTCCAACAAAAGCCATAATTAACGTCATTGGAATCACAACAAACAATGTGTTGATGTACTTAAAATACTTCTTCTTCATTTTTAAATTTTGTTTAATAATTAATTCACTGCAAAGGTCTATAAACAAAAAAGTAAAAATTTTGATGTAAATCAAAAACGGTTATTTAGGCTAAATTATATTCCATTTCAAAAAAGTATTACTCCCTGATAATTTCAATTTTTCTCCTAATTTCATTCCCAAAAGCATCGACAACCGTTATATAATGGGTTCCTGAAGTTGGCGCAATTGGTAATTCATGAAATGTTTTTGTAGTAGCTTTATAAACATTATCAACGTACCAAAACAATTCCCGATCACGTTCTGAGTACGCCACTTTAAGAATCACAGGCTGAACTTCGCTATTAAAATTCTTCGTTAAATAGATTTTACTATTCGTTTTTGGGTAAATAAAATCCATATTGACTGATTGTGTCCCCTGACAATCTTCCTTGAAAGGCGGCAAAGGCAAGTATTCAATATGCTGACTTTTGTAATACCAAGCCATAACCGGCGGTAAAACAAACCAGTTTTTAGTCACAATATTATCAACGCTTTCACAGCTGCTATTAACTTGAAATTTTTCTGTTTTATCTAAATGCACCGTTTTATGATACGGACAAACTACCGTTGATTTCCCTTTTTTAGGAACCCATTGCTTGATTTTCGGGCAGCCCTCTTTTGCCAGATAACCACTTAAACGACAAACCTCAACTTCTTCTAAATCTTTATAAGGCGTCTGGAACCATTTTTGTCTCGGTAACAAATTAAAAACATCAAATAAAATTGGCGCAGCACTTGTAACTCCTGTCAAAGTAGGTCTCCCCTCGCCTGTTGCATTTCCCACCCAAACACCAACCACATATTTAGAATTTGTTCCAATGGCCCAGGCATCACGATTTCCAAAACTCGTTCCTGTTTTCCAGGCAATTTTTAATGAACTGTCATAAAACTTCCAGGCTTCGTCTCCTTCCGGCCTATTAACTTCTTCCATTGCATTATATGTCAACCAAATTGAACCTGCACCTACAATATTCTTCTGATTAGTTTCAGATCCAAAATCGGACTCAAAATCATTTTTATAATTCAGTTCTGTAAATTCATTTGTTCGATATTTTGCCTGATTTTTAGCATAATAATTTAGCGTAGAAGATAAGTTTGCATACGTTCGGCATAAATCCCATAAATTACTTTCGGCACCGCCCAAAATAAGCGACAATCCGTAATGATCCGGTGTTTTATTAATATCTCTTAATCTGAATTTCTGCAATTCCTCGTAAAATTTATTCACACCAAAATCCTGCAGCATCAAAACTGCCGGAATATTCAGCGATCGTGACAAAGCGCGATGTGCAGGAACCGCACCGTCAAACGTGAGATTGAAATTTTGCGGTGTATAACCCGCAATTTGTGTTGGAATATCCGCGACTAAAGTATTCGGCAATATTTCGCCATCATCAAGCATTCCTGCATATAACAGCGGTTTCAAGATACTTCCTGTGCTTCTTGGAGCATCAATAATATCAACATCTTTTTGATGATCTTTATCTGTTGGCGCATTACCAACGTAACTCATTACATTTCTATTCGAAACATCGATTACCAAAATTGCCAGATTATTTACTTCATTCTGTTTGTATTGGTTGTAATAATATCGTGCAATTTGATTCACTCTATTTTGCAAAGCATAATCAATTGTCGTTTTTACTCGCGTTCCTTCTTCATTTTTAGCCACTCTTTGCAATAAATGAGGTGCAATTTGAGGTAAATCATAAGGTTTTTGAGGTAAAGGTTCTTCAACCGAAAGTTCGTATGTCTGTTGGTCAATTACCTTTTCTTGACGAAGTTTTAATAAAAGTCGGTTGCGTTTGCTCAGTAATTTTATCTGATTCTTTCCCGGATAAATCAAACTAGGCGCATTGGGTAAAACCGCCAAAGTTGCATTTTCAGCCCAAGATAATTGATTTGATTGTACGCCAAAATAACGCCACGAAGCCATTTCTAACCCAACAACATTTCCTCCAAATGGTGCGTGAGAAGCATATAATTCGAGAATTTCATCTTTAGAATATCCCAATTCTAATCTAGTTGCCAGAATAATTTCTATGATTTTTTCAAAGTAAGTTCTTCTTTTTCCTTTTCGGGATAAACGGATAACTTGCTGTGTCAATGTACTTCCTCCTCTGACTACTTTTCCTGCTTTTCTGTTTTGCTTGATCGCATTTACCATCGCAACCGGATTAAATCCCAGATGTTTATAGAAATATTCGTCTTCAAAATAAACAATACATTTCTTGAATTTATCGGGAACACTATCTTGTGCAGGAAAACGCCATTGTCCGTCATGAGCAATTTTTGCTCCTAATAATTCGCCTTCTTTGCTTTCAATCACCGTAGAATAAGGCTCCTGAAACAAAGTTCGAGGCAATGAGAAATAATAAATCAGCAAGAGCAGAAATGCAATTGCTGATTTTATTTTATTCTTTTTTATCCAATTTATAATGCGTTGTGAGAACGCTATTAGGTTATTTTTCAATTTAATCTTACTTATTTTTTCGTATCCTAACAGGTTTCCAAAACCTGTTAGGTATCTTTTGGAAATTTGCTATTTAAATATAATCTTTTTCTAATCTTACTTAATAATACCTAACAGCTTTTGAAAACCTGTTAGGATACGTAAACTATGATAAATATTATTTTACAACCTCAACCCAAAATCCTTTCGTTCTTGCCAGAAATGTATTATCATACATGGCTTCGCATTGTAATCCCGGTAAATAGTAATTCCCTAAATAAGATGCATTTAGCAAGATTCTAAAGACTTTTGTTTCTCCGGCTTTCATTCCAAAATAGAAATTAGTTCTGTCGTCACGAATATCAATATAATCGGCGATATTGTTTGTTGCGTCGCCATAATCTGTAAAACGCGTATTTACAATTTCGAAACCTGAAGGCAGAATTTGTGATAAAGCAACATTTTGAACACTTTCGTTTCTTTGATTTCTGATGGTAACTTCAGCAATAAACTCCGTTCCCTGACTAATTTTCGAAACATTAATAACGCCGCCTTTTCTATTTTTGAAAACAATAGCAGCAGAAACATCACTTTGAATTGCATTTTCTTGTCCGATAGGTAATATTCCGGTATTTAAAACACGCACATAAACGGTGTTATTTTTAAGATTTTTCAGTACAACACTATTAGCTCCTGTTTGAACAACCAAACTTCTGTCGGCAATTGTTTTTTGCGTGTTTATCGTTTCGCCTTTTCCACTTTTGCTAAACTGAAGATTAATTCCTTTTGGACCGTTACTAATAGCGAATTTCGACATTGAATACAAGCAATAAGCCGTTGTTTGCGTGCTCATCCATTGATTATTTGACATTTCTTTGGCTAATTTTGTTGCCATTGTAAATGCTTTTTGTTTCTGTCCTAAAAGCAACATTGTTTCCAAAGCCATTGCTCTGTTTCTTTCGCTTGAACCGTAATAGTAATAATTGTAATTACTCGATTCATTATCAATACTAGTACTTAATAATAGATTTTGTCCAGCTGATTTTTGTCCCGCCAAAACATAAGCTGCAGCCAAACGAAGTTTACTTTCATTCGAAATACCTTTAGTTTCGCGCAATCTGTTCATTGAAGAAAGATCAGCATTTCCGGCTAAAGCCAATGTATATAATCTGTACGATTGTGCTAAATCATTGCCATATTTAGGTTCAAAACGCCATTGTTTCGCTTCTTTTTGCTGATACGAAATCCATTTTGATTTGAAATTAATTGGTAAAACATATCCTTTTTTCTCCGCTTCAATCAAGAAATGTCCTGCGTATGAAGTTCCCCAATCATCTGCAATCGTATTTCCTTGCCAGTAAGCCACTCCTCCGTTTGACAACTGGAAACTTCCTAATCTCGTAATTCCTGCCGTAATATTCTTTTGAATAATTCCTTTTCTGGTTGCATCTAAATCGACAACATCGTTCAAAAACAATTGAGGAAAAACAGACGAAGTTGTTTGCTCTACACAACCATGCGGATATTGAATAAGATATTGCAATCTTCCGTTTAAATTCATCGTTGGCATTGACGAAACTTCCAATCTGGCTTTATTACTTCCTGAAACACCAAAGGTTTTCCATGAAATCGTTTTGGTACTATTTGGCGCCAAAATAACATCGGTAAAAGTATTCGTAACCGGATTTGGATTCGTCATATCAATTTCGACATCATAAACCGATTTCTCTTTTCCCGATGTAGCAATTACCTGAACTTTGGCAATTCCTGTTGCAGAACCAACCACTAAATTAAAATACGCCATTTTCTCATCAGGTTGTGCAAACGTCAATGATTGAGTTGCGCTTCCCATTACTTGTAATCCGTTGCTGGTTTTTATCTGAATGGAAACATTTTTAATATTCTTTTCAGTTGCAAAAACCGTAACCGGAATCGTCACTTTTTCTGAAGGCGAAATTTTTCTCGGCAATGAAGCCAAAACCATTAACGGACTTTTAACCGGAGTTGCTTTTTCAACACTTCCATAAGCACTTGTATTGGCATCACCGGCAACAATCATAGTTCGAACTGAACCAATATATTTTGGTAATTTTAATTGATGTGATTTTGTTTGTCCTTTTTCTAATTTAAATGGGCCATAATACAATACAACTGGTTTGAAACGATTGGCTTTTTTGGCTTTTCCGCCACCTAAATCCTGATCTCCACCAATACTAAAAATCTGATTTATTTTTCCGCCATACGCGCCAATTACATCATCGTAAATATCCCAGGTTTTAACGCCTAAAGCTTCACGAACATAAAAACTATCCCACGCATTTGGTGTTTTAAAACGGGTTAAATCCAATAAACCTTCATCAACAACTGCAATCGTATACGTCATTTCTTTACCTGTTTTTTCACCTACTTTTACTGTAAAAGCTTGCTCCGGTTTTAAAACATCCGGCATTGAAAGTGTTGGCGCCAGAATCGTATTTTTATCTACAACTTCAATTGGAACGATTCCGTACATACGAATTGGCGAATCGTTTTTGGTTGAAGCATGTGGCTGTAAAAGAGTAATATTAAAATATACATTTGGTGCCATTGCTGCCGTAATTGGAACTTCAACTTTAGTCTCTCCTTTTTGTGTTTTTGCCCAAATTGTCTGCACTACTTTTGATCCGTTTTCAATAGAAATCAAAGCTCGTCCACCTTCACTTGAAGGGAAAGATATCTGCGCTTTTTCGCCTACCGCATAATTCTTTTTATCGGTAGAGAACACTAACATATTTGCTGTAGAAGCATCTCTATTACGTGTTTTCCCAGACCAGATTGGCCAGTCGATATTTACGGTTAAAGCTGTTGCATGACCATTTGGATTGTCTGAAACTCGAATTAAATAACGTCCCCATTCTTCATCGGTTAAAGCAAACTGAAAACTTCCTTTTCCGTTCGCACCTGTATTAATTATAAAGGTTTTATACGATGTCGTTGCATTTGAAGAATTGTAATTCGATAAGTTATCTGTTGACGCATCCCACCACCAACGCCATTCTACTTTATAAACTTTTACTTCCAGATTTCGTACAGACTTTGGTCTTCCGTTTTCATCAACTGTTACAACTTCAAAACGGTTATTGGTTCTGGTTTCCAACATTCCATATTTATTAGGTTCCGGTGATTTTATACCAACATAAGTTTTATAAGGCGAATAAGTTGTCGAAATAACATCTGTGCTAAAATCTCCTCCTTCTTCATACACTTTCGTAATGAAAGAAGCACGAAGCATTCCCGGTGCTTGCCCTTGTAATTTAGGTTCAATATTTACCGAAGCTTTTCCATTTTCATTTAATTTTCCGGAGAAAACATTTATTTCTTCGGTACTAAATTGACGTACTAAATCATCAAACGTAAATTTTTCATATCCTTTAAAAGTCGTTGCTTGTTGCGAAAACTTCGCCTGCATTTCTACATTCAGATTTTTAGCAATAGCACCGTGAAGCCATGTAACTTCAAGATTACTGGTATTTGGATAAGAAGAAGATAAAACAGTTCTCTGAAAAGTGTTTTTAATTTTTAAACGATTCGGTTTAATGGTTTCGATTTTAATGCTTTTGTAAAACTTCGCGCCACCAACGCTTATCATTGCTTCCCAATTTCCTGTAGGTGCATCGGCACTTGTTGGAACTGTAAAACTGTAATGATTTAATTCGTTTGTTTTTTGAATTGTTTGATAAACCGTTTTACCATTTGGATCATTTAGTCTGAATTTAATCGGATGTGATTTTGGCAATTTATTCGACGCATCATTTAAGATAAATGACAAATACAAATTATCTCCCGGACGCCAAACGCCACGTTCTCCATAAATAAATCCTTTAAGACCTTTTTGTAAAGTCTCTCCGGCAACATCAAAATTACTCACAGATAAAGAAAGTCCATCGTCAAGCTTTACGTAAGTCGATTGATCGCCAAGAGTAACAATAGCAAAATAGGCGAATTTATCCAACTGAAAAGAAGCAATTCCTTCGCTGCTTGTTGCACCTGTAGTGATTTTTTGTTGTTGGTAATTGTACAAATCAACGCGTGCATTCGAAATTGGTTCTGTCGTGACAATATTGTTTACGGCAAACAAATACGATTTATTCTCGCCTCTTTTGGCAATAACACCTACATCTGTCGCTAAAATATTAGTTGCTATTCTGGCATTGTAATAATACGAATTGGTACATGGATCCTGACTTTCTCTCCATTCATAATCGTCATAATAGTAATCATCATAGGAGTTCCCGCTGTAGTTTACGTCATTTTCATCAACCTCTTCTTCGTCACCTTCGCTCTCATTTTCTTCTGAAGATTCACATTTGTATAATGAATATTTCTTTTTGTAAACAAATTCTACTCTATAGATTGCACCTGGTTCCGGCGTGATTATTTTAGATAAATCTAATGCAAATGTGTTCCACTTACTCGGATTTATTAGTTTGCTTTCACTTAAATTTAAAGTCGTTTTTGCAACGGGCTGCGCTACTTTTTTAAGGTTCTGACTTCCGTTTAATTCATTGTATTGAAGAAATTGCAGAATGTTGTTTTTGTAGATCTTATACACTTTTACATCTACAGCACTCAAATTTACGGCTTCAAAATTTAATTTTAAATTATTTGAACTTGGCAGAATGGTTCCGTTTTTAATGAAACGAACGCCAGGTTTTATTTGGTCAAAAGTGATTTTCTCTGTGTAATTGGAATCCATTTTTTTGCCGTACTGACTTTCGATTCCCTGAAAAACTTCAATCAATAAATCTCCTGACAAAATTTGTTCCGGCTTAGCTTCTTCATTCTGAACAACCTCTACGGCATCATCAACTACCGCCACTGCACTATCAACAACAATTGTAGAAGAATCTACAAGTGAAACCGCTGATTCTTCAACCGCAACAGGAACGGGTTCTTCTTTTTTGGCTGGAGCTTCATTACTAAAATAGACTTTTAGTAAATTTCCCTGTGTTGAAAATTTCAAATTATTAGCATTCTGAATCGAAACTAAACCTTTAAAATCCTGCCCTTTTTCTAAAGGTTCTGAGAAATTAATCAAAACCGATTGATTGCTTCCATCGGGAACTTCAACTTTTACGATTTTAAACTCATTTATATTCGTAATCGGAACATCTAATTGTCCTTTTTGGTCAATATCAAAGTCACTTCCGTCATACAAAATTTCAAGATTTGTTGCTTCTGAATAACGCTGAATACTGTCTATTATAAAATGGAATTCTTTTCCGGAACCTGATTTTTTTTCGAATTTAATTTTAAGATTTTTCCCTTTTTGTTGGGCTGAAACTAATTTTATAGCGGTTTCAATATCAATATTATCTGCTGTTTTTAAAACGCAGTTCAAATACTGATATTCTTTACTGTACGACTGAATATCGGCAGTATTGATCGTAAAATCCTGTTTGATTGTTTTAACGGTAAAGTTGAATTCTGAAAGTTCTTTTTCTTTCTCTTTAGGAATTTTGATAAGTTTATCCAACTTCAGGGTTACTTGATATTCTGTTCCCGGTTTTAGCTTTTTCTCGGGAATAAACGCAATTGTATTGGTCGAAAGTGCCACAACTTTTCCATCTACGCTTGGCCAAATATCAAACAAATCGTTGTCTAAAACCTGATTGGCTTTCCATTCTTTTTTATCGAAATTTAAAACTACCCGAATATCAGATTCCGACGAGACTATTCCTCCCGTAAAACTGACTATATACTCTTTAAACAATGAAAAATCAGAATTGAAATCTGCAGCTGATTTTCTACCGCAAGATTGAAAAATAAAAAACACACAAAACACGAGAACTAATCCTTTTGCTTTCACTTTTATTTAGAGTTAATGGGTTACAGATTTTGGAAAATAACAGAACGTTTTAACATTTCACCGTTAAAACCATAACTGGCGAAATATCAATTATATTGTAGTAAATATAAAGTATTTTCTGAAATGTTTTAAGAGGAAAATTCGTCAGGAATGATTATTTAACTTTTGTTGAAGCTTTAGAAAAATCAATTAATTAATATATTATATTTCGCTCGTTTTAATAGCCCTAAAAACGCAGAATAATCTGTATAACTATTCTATTAAAAATGCATTTTATAATATAATATGCTTTAATTCCTTTATGGTATTTGTATGTCTTTATATGACTTATTTATTCTAATACAATAAAAATAGCTTTTTATCAGAATCTTTAAAGCTCTGTTCCAAGCTTAGACAAAACCTTATCCATTTCGACAAAATGTTCATTTATATTGGCAGCATAAAATAATTGATTGCCATCTATGATTATGATTACATCGTCGCTGTAATTACCATAAAAACTTATTCCGCCAAGCCATTGCTTAAAAGAGAATTCTTTATTTTGAAAATTTTCAGCAATAAAATCTAATTCCTGTGGTTCTAATTCATAGAATGTATTACAAGGATATTCCAATGCATAACCTGCCTGAAGAAAAGCCATTGCGGTAAAAAAATCGGTCAGTGTTTCGGTTTCCAACTTCCATTCTTTTCCGTCTTCACTCATGTAAACGGGAGGATTTGCTTTTGACAAATCATCTTTATGAATTCCCCAAACGCAAGCTCTCTGATTTTCAGAATAAAACACCAAATGATCAATTTGGTTATAATATTGAAAACGTTCTGGTACAATTAGTAAATCTTGTGTATGATTTAAGTTTTCAATATTGCCCAATTCAGTATAATAATCCTCAAATACCTGAGGAAGGTTGCCAAAGATATCTTTAACAATTTGGATCTCATCATTCGTAAAACCATTAGGTTCTGTAATATGATATAGCTTTTTTATTATTGAAAAATCTGTCATTATTTATCTTACCAAAAATTTTACTTTCGCCTTTCTATAAAAAAGCGTTTCATTAAATCGGCTGCTTCATTTGCCATAATTCCAGAAACTACAGTTGTTTTTGGATGTAATTTTGTTCCCATTATCATAAAACCGCGTTGTTCGTCACGCGCTCCAAAAACAATCTTAGAAATCTGACTCCAATACAAAGCACCTGCACACATTTGGCAAGGTTCGAGCGTTACGTATAAAGTACAATCTTTCAAATATTTTCCGCCTAGAAAGTTTGCTGCAGCGGTTATGGATTGCATTTCGGCATGAGCCGTAACATCGTTTAATAATTCGGTTAAATTATGACTTCTTGCAATTATTTTGTCGGCAACAACAATAATAGCTCCAACAGGAATTTCGCCTTTATCAAAAGCCATTTCAGCTTCCTGCAAAGCTTTTTTCATAAAGTATTCGTCGGTGAAGGGATTTATCATAATTGCAAAAATACTCTTTTCGTATTTATTTTTTATTACATTTAAATACTGAAATTCAAAAATGGAAAGAAAACTCAAAATAACAATTCCAGAACCATGTCACGAAAACTGGGATCAAATGACTCCAAAAGATAGTGGTCGCTTCTGCATGAGCTGTTCCAAGACTGTTACAGATTTCACAACTATGCTGCCGGATGAAGTACAACATTTTTTTATTCAAAATCAAAACAAAAGTATCTGCGGACGATTTAAAAATGAACAATTAGAGACAGTAACAATTCAAATTCCGAGTCAGGTTTTATATACTCAAATCAATTATCATAAAATGTTTTTATTGGCATTGTTCATTGCTATGGGAACGACTTTGTTTAGTTGTGCAGATAAAGATGGGAACAAAAACAGAATTGATAAAATCGAAATTGTTGATAATACAGAGCAAGATCAAAATGAGGCTACTTCCGTATGTTATGGACATGAGATAGAATCTAAAAAAATACGCTCAAAAAAAGCCCCTCAAAGGTTTACAATGGGAAGTCCAATTGCTCCCAATTCTTTTGAAACGGGAACTTTTCAATACAATATTATATACAATTCAAATGATTTAGATGTTTCACCAGTTCCAGAAAATGGAATGAAAAAATTCTATACTTTTTTTAGCAAAAATTATGTTGCTCCAAGCAAAACAGAAAAATTTCAAGAAAAACTCAATATCATTTTTGTAGTGGAAAAAGATGGCAGTTTGAGTAATTTCAACGTACCTAAAAATACACCAATAGAAATTGAAGAAGAAGCTATTAGAGTTTTAAAAACAGCTCCAAACTGGATTCCCGGAAAACTAAAAAATCGTATTGTCCGCTCCTCTTATATTTTACCGATTACAATTAAATAATGAACAGAAAATACAAAATAACAATTCCTGAGCCATGCCATGAAAACTGGGATAAAATGACTCCAAAAGAAAGTGGCCGTTTTTGTTTAAGCTGTTCTAAAACTGTTATAGATTTCACAACTATGCTGCCTGAAGAGGTACAGCATTTTTTTATTCAAAATCAAAATGAAAGTATTTGTGGGAGATTTAAAAAATCTCAACTTGATACGATAACAATTCAGATTCCAAGTACCGTTTTATATACGCAAACACATTATCATAAAATGTTTTTATTGGCATTATTTATTGCTATGGGAACAACCTTGTTTAGTTGTCAGGATAAAAATGGAAATAAGCAAAAGATAGACAAAGTTGAAGTTGTTGAAGAAAATGTATTAGAAAAGAATCTAACTAAAGGAAAAGCGCTGAAAGGAGAAAACGAAAATCCGCCTCCACCAAAAGTTGATCACACAAAATCGGTAAAACATAAAAACCTTTCGAAATTTAAACGTAAACATCGATATTCTTCTAAAAAAACAAATCCACAAGAAGTATTGAATGGGACCAGGATTTATGAAGAAGATACCACCGTCTACGGATTTGCCGGAATTGATATAAATCCCGACTATCCTGGAGGAATCGAATTGTTTTATGATATTTTTAGAAATGAATACAAAATTCCAAAACAACTTAAAAAATCAACAGGAGTTATTAAAATGTCTTTCACAATCGAAAAAGACGGAAGATTAGATGAATTAAAAATCGTCGAAGATCTTGGTTTTGAATCTGGTGACCAAGCAATTCAGATTTTAAAAAAATCGATAAAATGGACTCCGGGAGAAATTAATGGACGAAAAATCAGAACCTATTATAATTTGCCTATTACATTTGAACTAGATACTCTTAATCCAAAAAGAAGAAAACGAAAATTTTCAAAAATTACATCTATGCAAATTATTAAGACTGGACAGAGTAATGAACAAACAGATTTAAATTTAAAACCGTAAATTTGCTTTTTACCTTACAATGAAAAGCAATTTACTTTCAAACATATTCAATCCTGCCGATTTACGTCTTTTAAAAGAAGAACAACTTCCTGAAGTCGCACAAGAATTACGTCAATTTATTATTGATATTGTTTCTGTGAAAGAAGGACATTTGGGTGCAAGTTTAGGCGTAATCGAATTGACTATTGCTTTGCATTATGTCTTTAATACTCCCGAAGATTTATTAGTTTGGGATGTTGGACACCAAGCTTACGGACATAAAATCCTGACGGAAAGAAGAGAAATTTTTCATACCAACAGACAAATTGGAGGTATTTCAGGTTTTCCTAAAAGAAGCGAAAGTGTTTATGATACTTTTGGTGTTGGTCATTCTTCCACTTCTATTTCGGCGGCATTGGGAATGGCGATTGCTTCAAATCTAAAAGGTGATTTCGACAAGCAACATATTGCAGTTATTGGTGACGCTTCTATCGCATCCGGAATGGCTTTTGAAGGTTTAAACCACGCAGGAGTTACTGATGCTAACTTATTGGTTATTTTAAATGATAATGCTATTGGAATTGATCCTAGTGTTGGTGCACTCAAAAAATATCTTACTGCTGTAAAAGAAGGAAAAAATCCGAAGAAGAATAACATGATTAAGTCTTTGAATTTTGATTATTCTGGGCCAATTGACGGACATGATCTTCCTAATTTAATCAAAGAATTAAATCGATTAAAAAATATAAAAGGTCCTAAATTCCTTCATATTGTAACTACAAAAGGGAAAGGCCTGCAACAAGCTGAAGAAAATCAGGTAAAATATCATGCGCCCGGAAAATTTGATGCTTCAACGGGAGAAATCATTTTAAAATCGGAAGAAAATTTACCTCCTAAATTTCAGGACGTTTTTGGTTTAACCATTTTAGATTTAGCCAAAAAGAACGAAAAAATTATCGGAATCACTCCTGCTATGCCATCTGGTAGTTCTTTAAAGTTTATGATGGATGAAATTCCGGAACGTGCTTTTGATGTTGGAATTGCAGAACAACATGCCGTAACGCTTGCAGCCGGAATGGCAACTCAGGGAATGATTGTGTATTGCAACATTTATTCGACTTTTTTACAGCGTGCCTACGATCAGGTTATTCATGATGTAGCGTTGCAAAATTTACCTGTTATTTTTTGTTTAGACCGTGCCGGTTTGGTTGGCGAAGATGGCGCAACGCATCACGGTGTTTTTGATATTGCTTATTTACGCACAATTCCGAACATGATAATTTATGCGCCAATTGACGAAATTGCGCTTCAAAATATTTTATTTACGGCACAATTAGGCTTAAATCATCCAATTGCAATTCGATATCCGCGTGGTCGAGGCGTTTTGCCAAACTGGGAAGTAGAAAATTTCGGACAATATCAAAAAATTAATATAGGACAGGCTAGCGTATTAAAATCCGGAACAAAAACAGCCGTTTTATCGACTGGAACTATCGGAAATAATGTGATAGCAGCTATTGAAGAATTGAATAATCCTGAAACAATTGCCCATTATGACTTTTCATTTATTAAACCATTAGATATTAAACTATTACACACTATATTTTCTTCTTTTGAACGAATAATTACTATAGAAGATGGTGCTATAAATGGTGGTTTTGGAACTGCAATTTTGGAGTTTTCGGCAGTAAATAATTACAAAAATAATATTGAAATTTTGGGCATTCCTGATGTGTTTATTGAGCATGGAACGGTGAGTCAATTACAACAATTGTGCAAAATTGACGTTAAAAGTTTGGTAAATCTTTTTTCAAACGCCACAAAATAATTATTTTGCACTACCAAAAAAAATTAAAATCAACCTAATGAAATTATTGCGTTCTACCCTTTTGCTTCTATTGCTATTGTGTACTTCAAATAACTTTGCTCAAATTATACAAACGACTTTAGACCCTAATCAATTACCACAACTGCCATCAAACTGGACTAAAAAAAATCAAATAGGTTTTGACATTTCAGAAATAGCTTTTGTCAATTGGAGCGCGGGGGGAACAAGTTCTATCTCGGGTTTATTTAAAGGCGAATTTAGCCGAACGTATCAAAAAGGAAATCATAAATGGGTAAATGAACTTATCATAAAATATGGTTTAAACAAGCAAGACGGAATCGAGCTTCGTAAAACGGATGATGCGATAATGCTGAACTCAACTTATGGTTTTAGAAAAGACACGGTATCAAACTGGTATTACTCTGCCAAATACAACTTTAATACGCAATTTACCAACGGATATAATTACCCAAACAGGGATATTGCAATCTCTAAACCTTTTGCACCGGCATACATCTTTCTGGGAGCCGGAGCTGAGAATTCAAACAAAAAGAAAAACAGAGTCTTTTACTTCTCTCCGATAACTTTAAAAACAACTTTAGTTCTAGATCAGGATTTGGCTAATCAGGGATCTTTTGGTGTTAGAAAAGCCATTTATGCACCTGACCCTAACGATCCTAATTCGCAAATTTTGATTAAAGACGGACAAAAAATAAAAGCTGAGTTTGGTATTCTATTTACAGGATATATGAAAAGCGAAATTTTTAAAAATATCTTTTACGAAAACCGATTAAGTTTATACACCGATTATCTGAATAAATTTGGGAATGTCGATGTTGATTATGATACTCGTCTTGATCTTGTTGTAAATGCTTATGTAAAAGCCAATATTGGCGTTCATTTAGTTTATGATGATGATATCAAAACCAAAATAGATGTTGTTGACCCAACTACAGGAACAACTTCGCAAGTAAACGACGGGCCAAGAACCCAGTTAAGACAAGTTTTGGGCGTAGGTTTGGTTTATGCTTTTCAGTAAAAAAATCTTATTTTAAAATATTGTAACACATAGAAATGTATGTTTCTATGTGTTTTTTTTATTTCTAAAGTAAAAAGATCAGATTAATTCCCTTTTCTTCCGTTTATCGTTTCGAACAATTCCAGTGCATTTCCGTCTGTTAAAAGTGAAACGAAATGACAAATATGTAACAATCTCTCGTACAGATTTGTTTTGTCTAAATGATGTTTTTCCGGAAGCATTTTCAAAATCAATTTGTCGTAGTTTGAAGCTGTTCCATCGTATTTATTATTAAAAGCAGTTATAAATTTATCCAGTAAAGTCTGAATGATTTGATATCCTACAATTTCCTTTTCTACAACTTCACGGCTTTGGTAAATTTTCGAAACACTTAATTTGATAATGTCATCCATTTGCGCTTTGTACTTGCTTTTGTCCGTTAAGGCAAAAGGAAATTTTCCGGCAAGGATCGCTTCTTCATTTTCAACAAAAACATCAACGGCATCATTAATTAAAGCGCCAATTGCCAAAGCACGCAAATAACTAATTCGGTCTTCTTTGGTTTCTAATAATTTATATTTAGAAACTCCAATATTATCTTTTACCAGCTTAATTAGATATTCTAAAGCATAATCTTCAGAAACTAAGCCAAGATTTATTCCGTCTTCAAAGTCTATAATAGTATAACAAATATCATCTGCAGCTTCGACTAAATAAGCCAAAGGATGTCTTTCGAAACCAATATCATCTCCTGATTTATTGGCAATCATTCCCATATCATTGGCAACTTCTTCAAAAAATGTTTTATCCGTCTGGAAGAAACCGTATTTCTTATCGGCAATATTTGAAGTTGGTTTTTTCGGCAAACTTTCTTTCGGGTATTTCATGAAAGCTCCTAAAGTTGCGTACGAAATTCTAAGTCCGCCTTCGATTCCCGGACGACTTGCTGAAAGTACTGAGAATCCGTTTGCATTTCCTTCAAAATCAATTAAATCCTGCCATTGTTTGGCTTTTAATTGATCTTTATATTTTAGTCCGTTTCCTATTGAAAAATATTCTCCAATCGCTTTTTCACCAGAATGTCCAAAAGGGGGATTTCCGATGTCATGCGCCAAAGAAGCTGCTGCTACAATAGCGCCAAAATCGTTCAGATGATAACCGTGAACTTCTTTTAAATGCGGATACTTTTCGATTATTTTTTTTCCTACCAAACGCCCCAAAGAACGTCCCACAACCGAAACTTCTAAACTATGTGTTAATCTTGTGTGTACAAAATCTGTTTTTGAAAGCGGAATTACCTGGGTTTTATCCTGCAAAGAACGAAATGCTGCCGAAAATATAATTCGGTCATAATCAACTTCAAATCCCAAACGCGTATCATCTTGTTCTACACGTAATCTTTTGCTTGTATCGCCTTGGCGTTTTAGTGATAAAAGTTGTTCCCAGTTCATTTTGATTTTAGATTGTTGATTAACGATTTTAGATTGATGATCTAAATCGATGATTAAGACCTCAAAAATACATTTTATTTTAGGATTATATGGAATAAAAACATGCCACAGATTAATTTGATTTAAAAGATTTAATATTTTTTTAGCCACGAATTTCACAAATTTTCACGAATTAATTTAAACACAATGATTTGCGTTAATTCGTGAAATTCGTGGCAAAAAAACTAAACATCAATCATAAAAAAAATCATTATAATCTGTGCAATCTGTGGCGAAATATTGTCTTAAAACTCTAAAGCTGTACTATGTTTTATTTCTCCCATTACAAAAATACTGTTCGTGTTTCCAATGTTTTCAATGGTTGACAATTTATTCATTACAAAATCCTGATAACTAGACATATCCTGAACAAGTATTTTTAGCATAAAATCATAATCTCCGGCGATATTATAACACTCTATGATTTCAGGAAGTGCAACAATATCTTTTACAAAATTACTTCCTACGTTTTTTGCGTGTTCTTTTAAGCGCACATTACAAAAAACCGTCATTCCGCGATTCATTTTTTTTCGGTCTAATAGCGCCACATATTTAGTAATATATCCATCACGTTCCAATCTTTTTATACGTTCATAAACGGGCGTAACAGTCAGGAATAATTTGCTTGCCAGATCTTTTGTATTAATATTTGAGTTCTCCTGAAGGTGTTTTAAGATCTGTAAATCGGTGTTATCTAGATTTTCCATAGTATTTTTTACGGCAAAAATGCCTTTTAAAAGATTTTATCAGTAATATAATCTTAGTAAACCCATATTAACAAGACTATTTACTTAAATAATAGTCAAATATAAGTTTTAAAATCTAATACAATAAATTTGTTCAGTAAAAAATACTGAATCAAAAATGAAAACAAATAATTTAGGTTACCCAAGAATTGGCAGCAACAGAGAGTTAAAAAAAGCCTCAGAATTATATTGGGCAGGAAAAATTTCTGTTGATGAACTTATCGAAACCGGAAAAGATATCCGTCGCAGAAACTGGCATTTACAATCAGAAGCCGGAATAGATTTGATTCCGTCTAATGATTTTTCTTTTTATGATCAAGTGCTTGATTTGACTTTGACTTTAGGTGCGATTCCGGAACGTTACCATGAATTGGCAAAAACAAATTCGGCTATCGATTTATATTTTGCAATGGCAAGAGGAGCTCAAAAAGACGGTCAGGATGTTGTGGCAATGGAAATGACAAAATGGTTTGATACTAACTATCATTATATTGTTCCTGAATTTACAAAGAACCAAAAATTTGAATTGTTTTCAGAAAAAGTAATCGATGAATTTAAAGAAGCAAATGCTTTGAACATCGCTACAAAACCAGTTTTAATTGGACCAATTTCGTATTTACTTTTAGGAAAAGAAAAAGAAGAAGGTTTTCACAGAATTGATCTTATTGACAAATTACTTCCGGTTTATTTCGAAATTTTCGAAAAATTACAAGCCGAAAATGTTGAATATATTCAGTTAGACGAACCTTTCTTAGCTTTAAATTTAACGGATAAAGAAAGAAATATTTTCACACAAGTGTACAACGAAATCAACATACGTTTCCCGAAAATCAAAATTATTCTGGCTAATTATTTTGATTGTTTTGGAGAAAACCTAGCAACAGCATTGGCTTTGCCAGTTGACACTTTCCACTTAGATTTAGTACGTTGTCCGTTGCAATTGGATGATATTTTAGAATCAGGAAAATTAAACGCAACCGTAAATCTTTCATTAGGAGTTGTTGACGGAAGAAATATCTGGAAAAATGATTTTAAAAACTCTTTAAACCTGATCAAAAAAGCAACCGATGCTTTGGGAGAAAACAGAATTCTAGTTGCGCCATCTTGTTCTTTAATTCATAGTCCTTGCGATCTAGATTTAGAAACAAACGATGCTACTCTAACTCCGGAAATTAAACAATGGCTGGCTTTTGCTAAACAAAAAATAAATGAAGTTGTACTATTAAAGAAACTAGCTTCTAATGAAATTGATTTTAAAAATTCTATTGATTTTGAGCAAAATACTATCGCAAATGACAATCGTAAAACTTCAAAATTGATTCATAATAATGAAGTAAAAACAAGAGTTGCCAATATTACTTCGGCAGATGATAAACGTAAAAGTACTTTTGCCATCAGAAGAAAAAGCCAAATTGAAGCTTTAAATCTTCCTTTATTCCCAACAACAACTATTGGATCTTTTCCTCAAACAGCTGAAGTGAGAAGCTGGAGAGCAAAATTCAAAAAAGGAGAATTAACAACAGAACAATACAACGATTTAATCGAAAAAGAAACCGAAGCTACGATTCGTTTTCAGGAAGAAACCGGAATCGATGTTTTGGTTCACGGAGAATTCGAACGTAACGATATGGTTGAATATTTTGGAGAACAATTATCCGGATTTACTTTTACAAAAAATGGATGGGTTCAGAGTTACGGAAGCCGTTGCGTGAAACCTCCGGTTATTTATGGTGATGTTTCAAGACCAAACCCAATGACGGTAAAATGGTCGAAATATGCGCAATCTTTGACTCCAAAATGGGTAAAAGGAATGCTTACAGGACCGGTTACTATTTTGCAATGGTCGTTTGTTCGTAACGATCAGCCCCGTTCTGAAACTTGTACGCAGATTGCTTTGGCGATTCGTGACGAAGTTGTAGATCTTGAAAAAGCGGGAATCAAAATCATTCAAATTGATGAGCCTGCAATTCGCGAAGGATTGCCTTTAAGAAAAGAAGAATGGGCAAATTATCTGGATTGGGCTGTAAAAGCGTTCCGTATTTCGGCAAGTGGTGTTCATGACGATACACAAATTCATACGCATATGTGTTACAGCGAATTCAACGATATTATCCAAAATATTGCTGATATGGATGCTGACGTTATCACAATTGAGTGTTCGCGCTCACAAATGGAACTTTTGGATGCGTTTGCCAACTTTAAATATCCAAACGAGATTGGACCAGGAGTTTATGACATTCACTCGCCACGTGTGCCGTCAAGTGCAGAAATGGTTCGTTTGTTGGAGAAAGCTTCAGCAGTTATTCCTGTAGATCAATTATGGGTAAATCCGGATTGTGGTTTAAAAACACGTCATTGGGATGAAACCAAAAAGGCTTTAATCGAAATGGTTGCAGCAGCTCAGGAAATGAGAGCAGCCGTTGAAAGCCCTGTAAACTAACATTTTTAATTAGAATATTTTTGTTTTTTAGTGTCAACAAGTGGAGTCGGAATTCTTGTAGTTAGGATTTTTTTCGACTTCACTAATGTTGGCGTTTTTTTGCGTTTTGCTTTTTTGAAGCTTATAAAGAAAATAAAAAACGTTGTGAAAGGTTAGTACAAGCTGAAAAAAGACAAAAATGAATATTTAAAAAAATTACTAGAGAAGACATAAGCTTTTCTAAAAAGACATATTAATTCAGAAAGTCGAAAATTAAAAAACTCCAGTGGAGTATAATTTTTATAGATTTATCATTTTCTCCATTATAAAAGCTCCAGTGGAGCGATATATAAAATTTTATTACTAATATTTCACCCCGATGGGGCTCCGCGTAGTGCAATCACAACTTTCTATAAATATAATGTCCCTCTGGGACTTTTTTTATAACTCCGCTTTTGCGAGAAAATTTAAAACACAAAAAAAAGCATCCGCCATAGCGAATGCTTTTCTGAAATTGAATATAAAACTTAGATTAGAAGTTTTTAGAAATTCCGATACTTGCTGTTTTACCGAAGTTAAAGTAGAAACTACTGTTATCTCCACCATTATTCTCAACATCCATTGTTTCGTAACCTAAACCACCAATACTGAAGTTTAAACCAAAACCTTTTTTCATGTTGATGAAAAGCGCTGGAGTAATACCTACATACATACCATCTGCTTTAGATTTTCCGTAAGCATCACCAGGACCATAAACTTTTCTTTTTGCATTTTGAAAACCTGCACCCATATCTGCAAAAACAGAAAAAGTTTGGCTCAATGGCACTGAGTAACGAACAAATGCTCCAACTTTGAAACCATTGTCTTTTACTTCTCTTGCTCCATCATCATCTTTAGATGAAGATACTGTAAATTCACCCCCAACAGTCCAGTTATCATTAAATTGGTAACCTACTTTAGGAGAAAAGCTAAAAGTATTTGTTTTTGTTTCTCCAAATTGAAATTCAGTTTTATCTGAAGTAAAACCAATACTTCCACCAACTAAGATTGTTCCTTTTTGTGCATTTGCAAAACTGCAGATAGCTAACGCAGCCATCACTAGAATTTTTTTCATGGTATTTATTTTTTAATTTACTTTCCTTTTAACAATAACGGTGCCGTAGCTGTTGGCTTTTAAGTTTTTTTTATGATTCCATTAAAAGACAAAAATTGATAAAGCAAGACTATTTCTGTTTACTTTTGTAGCAAATAAAAAGTCATGTCGATAGAAGTAAACAACATATCAAAAAGTTACGGATCTCAAAAAGCCTTAAACGGAATTTCATTTTCTATTGAGAAAGGAGAAATCGTAGGATTTCTTGGTCCAAATGGAGCAGGAAAATCTACATTGATGAAAATTTTGACCACATATTTATTGGCAGATAGTGGCTCAGCCCTTGTAAATGGTCATGATGTCATGACAAACACAAAAGAAGTTCAACGTTCTATTGGATATTTACCGGAGCATAATCCGCTGTATTTGGATTTGTATGTTCGTGAGTATTTGGCTTTTAATGCCGATGTTTATCAGGTTTCAAAATCAAGAATTGAAGAAGTTATTCAACTGACAGGCCTGTCAGGCGAAAGTCATAAAAAAATAGGACAATTATCTAAAGGTTATCGCCAGCGTGTGGGACTTGCCAACGCTTTATTACACAATCCGGATGTTTTAATTCTGGACGAACCAACTACAGGTCTGGACCCGAATCAGTTAATGGAAATTCGAAATGTAATCAAAAATGTAGGGAAAGATAAAACAGTTTTTTTATCAACTCACATCATGCAGGAAGTTGAAGCCATTTGTAGTCGTGTCATAATTATTGACAAAGGAGAAATTGTTGCCGACAAAAAATTAGATCATTTGGTTTCTGAAGGAAAAGAACAAGTTATCGAAGTAGAATTTGACTATCAGATTCAAGAACAACTTTTGGCTAAACTTGAAAATATTACTTCATATAAAAATATCCACGATATGACTTGGGAATTGACTTTTGTTGCCGACAAAGATATGCGTCCGGCAATATTTGATTTCGCCAACGAAAATGGATTAAAAACATTACAACTGAATCAGAAAAATAAAAACCTCGAAGCTGTTTTTAGAGAAATTACTAAATAAGTTTCTTGTATAAAACTAAAGATTACCATTATATACAACCAAACATATTTATTAAAAACTCAAAACCAAAACCTTGAAAATCAAAACACTATTACTTTCTCTTACCAGTTTATTATTATTTAATTGCTCAAAAGATGATTCCCCAAAATTAAGTTCTGAAAACAAAATCCTATCATTTAAATTAACTTCGCTAAAAGGTGATATCTATATTGGTAAAATTGATGATATCGCTAAGACAATTACCTTAACAACAAAAGGTCTTGAATTAGAAAATCAAATAATTCCCGAGATCCAAATTTCTGAGAAAGCAACAATTTCACCTGAAAAAATTGCACAAGATTTCAATAAGCAGATTAAATATACAATTACAGCTGAAAATGGTGATAAGGCTATTTACAATATTGTTACAAACAATACTCCCTTATCAAGTGAAAAGAAAATTCTTGATTTTAAATTTAATATTGATAATGAAACTTATATAGGAATAATAGATCAAACTAATTTATTGATTAATGTTACTACCTATAAAGACATCTCAAATATTTCTCCAAAAATAACAATATCCCCCTTTGCTAATATATCGCCTGCTCCAGAAATAAGTCAGAATTTTACCTCTGAAGTAGAATATACTGTTACTGCTCAAAATGGTTCAAGTAATGTATACAAAGTTCATGTTATAAAACCGGAAATTACATCGACTATCACCACATGTTACATTAGAGCAGTTTCATCGGCACATGTAAATAACATCGATTTATTGTCTAATTCCAATTATAAATTATATCTCGAAAATGATAAAGATTCTTATTTATTAGACTATTTTGATACTCAATCTTATATTAGTACCAATGGAACAAATAGTGTTTTTAGTTTTAAATTTGATGAAAAAATACAAACTGCCAACAATTATAAATTAAGAATTAAATTAAATGGAGAAATTAAAGCTGAGATCAGTTACACCATTGATGTATTAGCTGAAAATGCTCCAAAAATTATATCAGCGAATCAAACTTCATACACTACTTATGAAACATTAATTCTTACTGGTACAAATCTTATTCCAGGAGTTAGTATCCCTGCCAATGGCAGTATATATCATTTAACTGATAACTACGTTTCTTTAAACTCAGAAAAAACAATATTGAAATATTATATGGATGCATATCAAATGTTTCCTTCTTCAATGGGGCAAAAATCTCCAAGAACAACACGAGTAAGTGTTTTTTACAATGGAAGATATGGTGATTCAATACTATTAGATTTTAAATAAATCCTTCGTAAATTATTTTGAAAAAGCTCGTTGATTTGATCAACGAGCTTTTTTTATAAAATATCATTTCTTATTTTACTTTTCTCTTTTGCTTTTTCCGAAAGCATGAAACCTTATTTTCACTGGCTCTATCGCCAAAATTCTGCTTTTATTCTGCTTTTTTTACCTTTTTACGAAATCACGAACTGTTAACTATCAGCTCGTTAGTATTTCTTGATACAAATTTCAACTATATTTATTTAGACTTATTATAAATAATATTATATTTGAACTCTGAAACTTCAAATATCACGCATATGTTACCTGTATTCGACTTCATAAAAATCAATCTTTCCAAGCTATTTAATCGTCTCTTCCTTCTTCTGAATATACTTTCTGATAAACTTGAACAACTGGTTTTACAATAAAAATTTCTGTTTCCTCCTCTAATAGTAAAACTTACAAATCACATTAAAAGCCTTATCCCAAAAAAATCAAATCCAGAATATCATGAAGAATTTTATAACATCCATTATGCTCGCATTTTCAGTCTACGGATTCTCGCAAACGGAAAAAGAAAACGACAGCATTGTCGAAACCTCGATCAATGTTTTGGATGAAATTGTTATTACAAAAAAGAAAGTTTTATATACTCAAAAATCAGACAGATTAGTTTTTAATGTAGAGAATAGTATTGTTTCTGAAGGCGGAACGGCTTTGGATGTTTTATCTCGTGCCCCGGGTGTCGTTGTGTCTCAGGATGGCGAATTATCGATTCGCGGACAACAAGGTGTTGGTGTGATGATAAATGGAAAACTAACGCAGCTTTCGCAAAAGGAACTGGCGAATTATTTAAAATCTACTACCTCATCAAATATCAAACAAATCGAAGTTATTACGAATCCTTCATCTAAATATGATGCAACTGGAAAAGCGGGAATTATCAATATTGTTTTAAAGAAACCAAATGCCGGCGGACTTAAAGGAACAGTTTTTACCAATTACGGAAGAAGTCGAAAAAACAGAACCAATTCTGGTGTAAACTTAAATTATAATAAAGAGAAATTTGGCGTTTACGGAAACTACAGTTACACTTTTAGAGGTGAAGAAGAACGAAAGGAATTCGATCAGAATCAATATACAGATATCTCTCGTCAGCAAATTTTGACAAAGAATCATCAAACGGCAACAACTGACGAACCTTTGACTTCTAACAATTTTAAGATTGGAACTACTTATGAGGTTTCTCCTAAAACAAATCTGGAAGTTTATATTGATGCAAAAATTGGGCGTTATGAAAACATTGCCAGTGGTAGAAATACTTTGATTAATGCAATGGATCAAGTCCAATTTGACGCTTCTACTTATAATGACAGTAAAGAAAAATGGAATGATTATACCTATGCTTTTTCCGGAGTGCATAAATTTAATACGGAAGGAAAAAATATGTCTTTTGATTTTGAATATGAAACTTCAAAATTCAGATCAAATCAGTTTCAAAGTGCTGTAAATATCGATCCTTCAAATGGAAATGCTATCAATGACCGAAGAGGTTTTATTCCGTCAGAATTGCGAGTTTTTACTGGAAAAGTTGATTTCACTAATCCATTAAAGGAAAAGCAATCTATCGAATGGGGATTTAAAGCGAGTGTAAAAAACAACGATAATCCATCAGTCTATGAATATAATGACAATAATCAATGGATTATTGATCTTAATTCGACAAATCATTTTGAATACAAAGAACAAATTTATGCGGCTTATGCCAACTATAAATATCAAATGGAAAAGTTTAATATTCAGGGTGGTTTAAGAACGGAATATACGGCGATAAATATTTTGCAGAAAACCTTAAATGAAGAACATAAAGACGATTATTTGAAATGGTTTCCGAGTGTTTCTATGAAATATGAATTGAGTTCCAATCATTCGCTGCATGCTTCTTATAGCAAAAGAATCAACAGACCAAGTCAGTTTGATTTGAACCCGTTCCGTTTCTATGATGATTCGTTTAACTATTCTCAGGGAAATCCGAATTTGGTTCCTGAAATTACGCATTCAACAGAAATTGGATATTCCTGGAAAAGCGCTTTTATGGCTTCTTTGTATTTTAGTAAAACCAAAGATGTATTTACAGAAGTTTATGTCTACAATCCAACAAATAATACGACAGTAACTTCGCAAATTAATGTAGACAAATCATACAATTATGGCGTTAATATTACCAATACTGCCGAAATTTATAAATGGTGGTCTGTAAATACACTTTTCAATGTTTTCGAAAATAAATTTATGGGGAATGTTGTCAATACAGATAAAATAGACCCAATCGTAACGCTGAATTTAAGTGTTCTAAATTCATTTACAATTACCGAAAGCTGGAAAGCTGAGGCAAACGCACAATATCAATCGAAATCTAATCTTGGTATTTATGAAAGAGATGCTTTTTTTGATTTCAGTATCGGAATTTCAAAACAAGTTCTCTCGAACAAAGGAAATATCAAATTGAATATTACTGATATTTTCAACACTAATAATTTTCACATCAATTCGGTTATAGCACAAACGAGCATCAATAAAAGATATGATCTTGATAACCGCATTGCAACAATAGCCTTTACTTATAGGATTTAATATTTTGGATCTTTAGTTTCCTTGTTTTTGTTTTTTTTTTGAATGAAAGAGCCTGTTTGTAGTTAGCAGGCTCTTTTTATTTTTGTTTATGCAAACGTAAAGGTTTTTAAGAATGGCACGCGGATGACACGGATTTAAACGGGTTTATGCTGGTTTATTGTTTTTATTTTTGTGATTTACCCCAAATATTGTAAGACTTAGTGACATTGATTTTTTTTGTGGAATCACTTTGCGGGACTTCGACTTCGCTCAGTCTGACAAAACGCATTCGACTTTGCTCAGTCTGACAAATAAATTCGACTGTCTTAAAATTATATAGCTTTAGATTGATCTTTTCTTTATTTGCAGAACAAAAAAAGCCTTTTGGAGAATAGTACTTCTCGCAAAAGACTTTTAAAACTAACTAAACAAAACATAAGTAAAATGAAACCAAATTTTAAGCTCTTGGCTTCTGCTTTTTCTTTCTTCCCCACCAGATATAAAATCCGGTAACGGGTAAACTGGCACAAATTAAACTGGCAGTGAAATATATAATTTTGGTTGAAATCCCTCCTATCGCGCCAATATGAAGGCTATAATTGGATCGCATTAACCAATCTGAGAAACGTTCGTTGTTGATGTGTTTTTGAGAATTTGAAAGCAATTCAAGTGTTTTAGCGTCAAAATATAAATCTCTCCAAATTCCTTTGTGCATATCTGTACAGGCATAAATATCTTCTTTTGGATCATCCGGAAAATTAATGATTACTGCTTCTTTATTTTCCTTTGCAATTTCTGTTCGCACTTTATTCCAAATAAAATCGGCTGCAGCCAACTTATCAATTTGCTGTTTGGATAAAGTGTCTTTTTTAGCCAAAACAACTTGTTCTATTTTGTCTTTTTTGTCTGCCCAACCTCCACTTATCCAATACGTGCTTTCACGAAGCCAGTGAAAACTCATTAATAATCCTGTAAAGGAAATTAGCACCGCCAGAATAAGCGCATAAAAACCCATTACATTATGTAAATCATAATTGAGACGTTTGAATTTGGCATCCCATTTAATTTTAAAACTATTATTTCGGGTTGTTTTATTCCATTTTTTCGGAAACCAAAGTATAAGTCCGCTTATAAGTAAAAAGAAGAAAATAAACGTTGCCCAAGCCGTTATTTGTGATCCTATTTCCCGATCCAGCCAAAGATTACGATGCCCTTCATCCATAAAATGAAAAAAATCTTCATGGTCTACTATTCCGGTGATTTTACCGTTATACGGATTTACATAAATCAACGAATCCGATTCGATATCGACTTTAATTGATTTATCTAAACCATTATACCAAACTCCATGAATTTCTTTATTAGGTAATACTTTATGAACTGCGGCATAAATTTTTGAAGGCGGTAATAATTTATCGGGACTTTGAGCTTCAACATTTAAATACGGTGATGTTAGTTCTTTTATTTCTTGTTCAAAAACCAAAATACAACCTGTAATCGCCATTATAAAAACAATTATTCCGGAACCTAATCCAAGCCATAAATGCAGCCAGGCATTGATTTTACTAAAACGTGATTTTCCTTTATTAGGCGGTTTACTTGAACGGCTTTTAAAAATATTCATTGCAATTATAATTTAAAAAACAACATTAGATTTATACAAAAAAAGGCTTGAGGATTATATACATAATACCTCAAGCCAATTATAACATATTGATTTAGTAAGTCAGTTTACCAATAGATGGCAAATAAAGACCTTCTTTGATAAGTGCACCGGCTTTTGTTGTTCCGGTTGCAATATCTATTTGATAAACACGAGCTTGCTCACCTGTAACAAAACTTTTGTATGCTTTTCCGTTTTCTACAAATAAACTTCCTAGTCCGAAGAATTCATCTCCACCATGATCAGGTAATCCCGTAACTGCTAAGATTGTCTTAGCCGATAAATCAAGAATTGCCGATTTGAAAATTGGATTTGGATTCAGGAAACTATACACTGAACTAACTTTATCTACATCATTAGGAATATAAGAGATAAAAACTTTTTCTCCGCCTAACGGATATGCTGCTAAAACTTTTCCTTTTAAAATACTTGCTTCAAGATCGAAGAAATAACCAGGATCAAATTTCGCATCTCCTTTTTTAATACGCAATACTCCAGAAGTAGCAGCTGTAACAGGATAACCTCCGGCACGAGCATTAGACGAAAATGTATAAACATCACCTGATTCTGTTTGTACAATTCCGGTATTGGTATAATACATTCCGATAGCAGTTGTTCTGGTATCTTTTATTGTAGTAACATAGTCTAACGAAGGATATTTGTAAATTCTCACAGTAGCATCAGATGATAATACTTTATTTGTTCCGTCAGTTACATCTTTAGTATATACGGGAACAAAAAGTTTATCTCCTGAAACTGCCGCTCCTGTTGGCCAGTATAATACTTTTTTGTTTGCAGGATTCACACTAAAATCATTGAATTTTCTACCATCCACAGAAACTGTTTTTGGATTGTAAATCATCAATTCATAATCAGATGAACTACCATCCCAGGTTGCACCAATATTGATCATTCTTTTATCATCAGTATAACCTACTGCATACGAAGATTCAAAAGCAAGTTTACCTCCAGATACTAATTTTCCTGTGTTATTAAGATGAAATGATACTGATCCTTCATCGTCTGTACTTAAGGCGAAAAAAGTATTTTCTACAGGAAAACAACTTCCGTTTTGCTCTATACCAACTCCTTTTGCACTGATTTCTCCGGTCATTAACTGATCTGTAGAATTAAAATCTAAGATATACTGCGTATAATCGGCCAACCAATAAGAGGCAACGTATTTAGTATTATTTACAGCTGGTGTTTCTTCTTTTGGGGCATCATCACTACTACATGAAAAAATAGATACCGACAGAAAAGCCAATGCAAAGCATTTTGCGAATTTGTTTACAAACATGATTATAATTATTAAGGGTTATTATTAAAATTAAACTACTGAAGAAAGTATCTGAACTTTACAGAAAAAGCACGTCCGGGTTTTTGAACCTTAAAATAGTCGTACACTTTTACATCAGTAATATTTCGGCATTCAAAAGCCAGATTGTATTTCCCGTTCAAAAAAGAATAAGCAACCATTGCATTTTGAGTAAATTGTTCGGGAATTGATTTTTTAGTTTCTAAACTTCCTAAAACTGGCCATGTCAGATAAAAAGCATCGATATAGTTTGCACTTACATTTAGAGAAAGTCTGTCGTCTTGGTATTTGATATTTTTAAAATTAAAAGTCAAATCAGCGTTTCCATAAAAGATTGGAACGTTTGGCAATTGCGCATCATATAAAGCATCCGGACTTGTAGTTCCTGTTTTGTATTTATTTTTATTTAAACTTTTTTGATACGTTCCATTTACTTCAAAAGTCAATAAATCTTTATATCCATATTTAAGAACACCATCAATTCCTGTTATTTGTACATTTTGAAGGTTTTCAAAAACAGTTTTATCTCCGTCTTGTTTTTCGCGGATAAAATCTTTGGCTTCTCTATAGATTAAACTTGTTTCGGCACCAAACTGATTTTTATTTTTTGCACTAATAAATGCCAATCCTAAGTTTGCATTGTCGCTGCTTTCCGGTTTCAGCCCAATGTTGCTGTTGATTGTTAACCCATCTCCCAACATTTCTGTAGCGGACGGCAAACGATACGTATGTTCATAAGATCCTTTTATCTGAAGTTTATCCGTTAAATGATAGGCTGCCGTAGCTCCATAACCGTAATTTGTTGATGAAGTAGATTGCGCTAGATTATTAGAAATCATCTTGGTAGATAAATCGAACATTTTTCCAAATCCCGAAATAGCCAATCGGTTGTCTAAACCACTAAAATTGTATCCTAATCCTAAAATGTTTTTATCAATACTTGGTTCACCAAGTTCTACTACTTTTAAATACTCATCGGTTGCTTTTCGTTTATAACCTAAATAAGAGTAATTTACAGCAATTGAATGTTGTTCATTTAGCTGATATTTTAGGTTTGTTGTTACTTGCGAATTTGCTTCATCATAAACATATATAGTTTTGTTTCCTAGTTCACCTTTATCATTCGCACCGCCAAATTGCCTGTATACATAATTTCCTGTCCAGTCATAAACCCTTGAAGATGTATCTACAGAACGGTTATTTACTAAAGCATAAGTGGTATTAATATTCAATGTTAGACCTTTTGTAAAAAGATCACTTTTTTTGAATTTCAAAGAAGTAATAAAACTTTCACTATCTGTAAAGGCCTGCCCAACGACTTTTTGCATTGTTCTTCCTTGCTGAATTTCTTTTTTATTACCCGCCATAGCAAAACCAACAAGCAAATAATCAGCAAAACTTCTGTTTTTAAAACCGGCTTCTGCCATAATAGTTCCGGATTTGTAACCATCGTGAAAGTGCTTGTATTTTTGCTCCGGTAAAAACTTCGAAGTATTTTTATCTACAACACTCACATCTACTTTATAATCGTTGTCTGAGTAATTTGCAAAAGCATTAATATTAGCAATAAAACCATCTCGACCGGAAAATCTTGTATTTACTGCAGCTCGATGCGTATTAAATGAACCATAACTGTAAGACGCATCAACGTAACGATTCACATTTTTATTGGTTACAATATTCACTGCTCCACCCAAAGCATCTGCGCCCAATTCTATAGGAACAACTCCTTTGTAGACATCAATTCTCTCCGCCATATTTACCGGAATATTATTCAGCGTAAGCGCAGATCCGTAACTATCCATTGGCACTCCGTCAAGAAAAAACTTCACCTGATTACCAGAAAATCCGTTCAGCGAAAAATTAAATGCCGATCCTAAACCTCCATATTCACGGATACGAACTCCGGTTGTTTTGTTCAGAACCTGATTCAAATCAGCAGATGTATTGTATATCTTTTTAAGATCAATTGCTGTAATATTATACGCTTGTTCACGGACTCTTTGCACTTTAGATTTTCCGGTTACAGCAACTTCGCTCAAAGCCGCCATATCTTCTTCCATTGTAATATTCTGAGTAGATTTTGAACCTTGTTTTAGAAAAATGGCTGTTTCTGTAGTTTTATAACCAACATGAGTAATTGACAAAACATAATTCCCTGCGTCTGCACTGATTTTATATTCTCCTTTTGAGTTTGTCAAAGTCGCATATTCTGTTCCTTTTAACGCTAACGAAACTCCTTCAGCAGGTTTTCCAAGATTCGTTAAAATAATCCCTGTTAGATTTACTTTGTTTTTTTGTGAATACCCTTGAAGTGAAGTTAAAAGAATTGTAATCAAGAGCAATAATCTACTTATTTGCATCATTTAAGTTTGATTTGAAAATTAAATTAGCAACAAAATTAGGCTCTCCAAAGAGTTTTTCCAATTTATTTTTAATTATTCTAAATAAGAATAGTAATTAACTTTTAAACCAAGAAATCAATAAAAAATATCGCCTTCCTTAATAAATAATTAGCCTTAACTTAAGATTTGCTTAAAATTCACTATTTATAAAGTAAGAATATTTAGGCTTTATTTGATAGAAAAATAAAAAGAGTCCATAAAAAAAGCCCGCTTATTTGATAAGCGGGCTTTTAAAAAGTATAAGATTGTATTAAATTTCTAAGTCTAAAATCGTTTCTTTTAATTCTTCTATAATGATTTTAATGTCATTTTCTGTTGTGCGCCAATTCACAAAAGACGCTCTTATTCCTTTACGGTTTTGATAAACTGTTGGTGTCATAAACACTTTTCCTCTGTCGTTTAAAGTTGTCAAAAACTCACTTACTTTTTCCTGATTATGATTTCCTTTCAAGGTAAAACAAACATTATTCAAACGAATTGGAGCCAGAAGTTCAAAATTACCATTTTCGATAAGTGCGTTTCCAAAATGCATAGCCAAATAAGCACTATTTTCTATAATATCCTGAAAACCATCTTTTCCATAAGCCAACAAAGAAAACCAAACAGGCAAAGCTCTAAGTCGCCTTGAATTTTCAGGCAATACATTTAAATAATTAAAATTTTCTAACGGATTTCCTAAATATGGTGCATTCGAATTCTGAAAAGTTTCAATCTGTAAACTTGTATGTTCTTTTTTAATCAAATAAAAAGCACTTTCATAAGGAACATTCAGCCATTTATGACAATCAACCGTAATACTGTCCGCTCCTTCCCAACCTTCTACAAAATGTTTATATTTATCTGAAACAGCGGCAAATCCGCCAAAAGCGGCATCAATATGCCACCAGAATTTGTATTTATCTTTTAATTTTGAAATAGCTGCAAAATCATCAAAATCAGCTGTATTTACCGTTCCCGCACTTGATATTAAGATAAAAGGTTTTCCGTTTAAACTCTGAATATTCTTTTCTAAATCTGCAATATCAATTGCTTCACGATTGCCTTCAATAGTTTTGATTGTCGTGTAATTATTACTTCCAATACCTAACATCGCCAATGTTTTTACAGAAGAAGAATGTGGTGTTGCAGTCAAAATATTTATAGTTTCAGAAATTCCGTTTTTGGCAAAATCTTTCCCAAGTTGGTTCCCAAACCATTGTCTTGCTACTCCTAAACAGGTAAAATTGGACATTGTTGCACCTGTTACAAATCCGCCCAAAAAAGAATCAGGTAAGTTTAGTAATTGTAACAACAAATTGATAGTTTCAAATTCTATCAAAGCCGAATTTCCTCCCTGCGCTTTAATCGATTGTGTATTTTGATCGTAAACCGAAGACAACCAATCTCCCATAAGAGAAGCTGGTGTTGATCCTCCGGTTACAAAACCTAAATATCTTGGTCCCGGTGAAGCAACCATTAAAGGCGCCAATCGTTCTTTAAATTCTTCTAAAGTTTTTATTGATCCTAAACCTAATTCGTTTAGTTCACGAGTTGGGTCGATCGATTCTTTTTTAGAAGTTGGAACGTTTTCAAGATTATTCAAAAAATCAATTCCTTGTTGTTTTGCCTGATTAAGAATATTTTCGATATCGTTTAAATCTTGCTGAAGTATTGAATTCATATATATTATTTATTTGCTCAATCTATAGCATAAAAAGCCCACAGATTGTACTGATTATGCGGATTAATGCTGATTTAATTAAAATTGATGTTTGATTTAGAATTAATTACCACTTGGTTTTTTCTGAGAATCGCGAGACCATCATGGAGGAAATCACATCGCCATTGGCATTTAATAAAGTAGCAATTGGATCCACGAGAGTTCCCAGAATCATGGCAACCGGTAAAGCTTGTTCCATAGGTAATCCATAAACTGTAATGGCTAAAACTTCGCCTATATAACCTCCGTTAGGGATTCCGCCTTCGACAATCGAAACAATTATTGTAATTCCTAATGCTAAAAGTATTGTTGATGGTTCTGTAAAATCTTTACCAAACATGGCAAAAAGAAAGGTTATTTTTAAGATGGATGACATACTCGAACCGTCTTTGTGCAAAGGTGCGCCAAGCGGAATAACTAAATTTCTAACATGTTTGGGAATTCCCATTTTTTCTGCGGCGTCTAAATTTGCAGGAATGGTTGCGATACTGCTGCAAGTTCCAATTGCTGTTAATGAAGGTGTGATATTGTTGCTCCAAAAAACGACAAAAGCTCTTTTACCTCCCGCTAACAAAGCATATAAGCTAAAAAAGACAAAGAAGTAAAAAACACAAGCTACATAATAAACACCTAATGGTTTGGCATAAACTCCAAATAATTGTGGACCGTAATAACTAACCTGATAAGCAAAATAAGCGCCTAGACCTATTGGGGCTAATTTCATAATCATAGTCAGAAGTTGCTTCATGACTTCGTTTCCGGAATCCAGAAAACTTTTGAAGGCATTTCCTTTCTCACCTGATTGCAAAGTTGCAAATCCTATTAAAAATGAAAATATAATAAGCGCCAACATACTTTTCCTTGATAACAATTCGTAAAAATCATTGGTTGTAAGCAATTGTGCTATTTGATCGCCAACACTTCCGGATTGGATATTCTCCATCGGAATTTTAGTAATTATAATATTCTCATGAATGGGAAAAAGATAAACCGCTATAATCATAACAACTGCCGAAATCAAAAGTGTCCCTAAAAAGACCGCTATCATGATAACGAATAATCTTCCTAACTTTTCTGTTTTTTCTAAATTGGCAATGGAGGAAGTTATTGTAAAGAAAACAAGCGGAATAATCGCTGTAAAAAGCAAGTTTAAGAATATATCTCCAACAGGTTTTATAACGGCAACTTTTTCTTTAAAAACTAATCCAAAAATACTTCCAATTGTGATTCCACCGAGAAGTAGCAAGACGCTACTGTAACTTTTTAGAAAATTGATTTTTTTAACCTCCATAATTTAATCGTATTGTAATTTGGAAATAGAAATGTGAAATAAAAATCAATTAAATTACTCAAAAAAAGAGCACTAAAATTGGTTGGGGAATTTTTTGTTATTTTTCTAAAACCAAAGTAGTAAAAGCTCTATCGACCAATTCTCCTGTTTTACTTTTTACTTTTTCGGTTAAAGTTTCTTTGTTTATGATTTTGAAAGCAGTTTTCTCAATCAACTTCTCCGCTTTTTCAGTACTATAAAGTTCAAATTCATACTTGGTAAAAGGAAGTTGTTTCATAAAACTTTCTTCGGCAAAAGTGATGCATAAAATACCTTTTGGCTGTAAAACTCTATAGATTTCCGAAAGCAACTTTTCAGGTTCCTGCCAGAAATAAATTGTGTTTACCGTAAATATTTTATTAAAAAATGAATCTTGAAACGGAATTTCAGTTCCATCATAAAGCGAAAAGAAAGCTTGCTTTTGAGAAACAAAATTTCGATTAATCTGGCGTGCTTCCTGAAACATTAATTCAGACATTTCAAGTCCGTAGTATTTCAGATTTTTGGCTTGTTCGAATATAAATTCTACATGACCCGCATTTCCGTGACCTAATTCTAAAATTGTATTCCCTGATTCTATATGTAGATTTTGAACCGAATGATGCGTCATATTGATGTTTGTTTCATGCATCATATTCGCCATTTCAATTCCTTTTTCTCCCGTTGGATGCTTTAGCTGAGAAGCTATTGCTTGTAATTCTTCTTGTTTCATAATCGTAAATTTACAAAATTCCAAACTTTAAATTCCAAATTCCAATCGTGGATATCTTTGTCAAAGTTTAAAACTTTGACAAAGATTATAGTTTAGTAAAGATGAAAATCTTAAAAAATCTGACTCGCAATCTGGCGAATATTCTCTGATTTTCCCATTGAATAATAATGCAAAACAGGAACTCCGGCAGCTTTTAACTCTAATGATTGCTGAATTGCCCATTCGATTCCTACTTGTTTGATTTCTGCATTATTCTTGCATTTATCAACAGCATCAATTAAATCTTCCGGTAAATCAATACGGAAAATCTGTGGTAAAATCTGTAAATGTCTTTGAACAGCAATTGGTTTAATTCCGGGAATAATAGGAATTGTAATTCCCATTTCTCTGGCTTTCTCTACAAATGTGAAATATTTAGCGTTATCGAAAAACATTTGCGTAACCACATAATCAGCTCCGGCATCTACTTTTTCTTTTAACCTTTTTAAATCTGATTGTAAAGATGGTGATTCTAAATGTTTCTCCGGATATCCGGCAACACCAATACAAAAATCAGCTTTATTATCTGCATCCATAACTTCATGCAGGTATTTTCCGCAGTTTAAGTTGTTGATTTGTTTTACCAAATCGATAGCAAAACTATTTCCGCCTTTTTTTGGCACAAAAGATTGTTCATCTTTCATTGCATCGCCACGAAGCGCCATTACATTGTTGATTCCTAAATACTGACAATCTACCAGCATGTATTCTGTTTCTTCCTGTGTAAAACCACCGCAAAGTAAGTGTGGCACAGTATCAACATTATATTTATGTTTTATAGAAGCGCAAATTCCAAGTGTTCCCGGACGCATACGAGTTAACTTTTTATCCAAAAGCCCGTTGCCTTTATCAATATAAATATACTCTTCGCGCGAAGTCGTTACATCAATAAATGGCGGATTAAACTCCATTAACGGATCAATATTATCGTATAATTCCTGAATACTTTTCCCTTTTTGAGGTGGAATAAGTTCAAATGAGAATAATGTTTTTCCTTTGGCGTTTTCTATATGTTCTGTTACTTTCATTATTAAAGTTATGAGTTATGAATTATGAGTTTTGAGTTTTAGTTCGTGTAAAAAATCTGAAATCAAAAAACGTAATCAAATAATCTTTTTTTGTTTCATGTTTCAAGTTCCATGTTTCAAGTTGCTTTGGATAACTTGAAACATGAAACTAAAAAAACCTGAAACTATTTTTAGTCTGCTATATTAGGGTTTAACCATTTCATTGCGTAATCTGTTGGCACGTTTCGTCGTTTGGCATAATCTACCACCTGATCTTCTTTTATTTTTCCAAGTCCGAAATATTTACTTTTCGGATTTCCGAAATAATACCCAGAAACCGATGAAGCTGGCCACATTGCCATACTTTCCGTTAATGTTACTCCAATTTCGTCTGCGACATTCAAGAGTTTCCAGATTGTTGGTTTCTCTAAGTGATCCGGACAAGCAGGATATCCTGGCGCTGGACGAATTCCTTTATAGTTTTCTTCAATCAAATCTTCTGTCGAAAGAGATTCTTCGGCATCATAACCCCAGAAATCCTGACGTACTTTTTCGTGAAGATATTCGGCGAAAGCCTCAGCAAAACGATCCGCTAATGCTTTAACCATAATCGAATTATAATCGTCAAGGTCTTTTTCAAATTCAGCTGCCCATTCGTCAACTCCAAAACCTGTTGTTACACAAAAAGCTCCAATATAATCTGTAATTCCTGAATCTTTTGGTAAGATAAAATCAGATAAAGCTATGTTTGGCGCTCCTTTTGTTTTTTGTGATTGCTGACGAAGCGTTAAGAATTTTTCCAAAACTTTTCCGTTTTCATCACGCAATTCGATATCGTCGTCATCAATTTGATTCGCAGGAAAAATTCCGTAAATACCTTTAGCGGTTAATTTTTTCTCTGCCAAAATCACTTTCAGCATTTCCTGAGCATCTGCAAAAACCGACGTTGCTTCTTCACCCACAACCTCATCCGTTAAGATTGCCGGATATTTCCCGAACAATTCCCAAGTTCTAAAAAAGGGTGTCCAGTCAATATACGGAACCAAAACATCAAGATCTACTTCGACGATTTGTTTACCAATTACTTTTGGTTTTGTAGGCGTATACTCCGCCCAGTCCAATTGTAATTTATTTTTACGTGCTTGTTCAATTGTCAGGAAGTTTTTATCTCTCGAACGATTCAAAAACGTTTCTCTAAACGCATCATAATCAGCACGAATATCGCTTGCATATATTTTTCGGTTATGATCTAAAAGGTTTCCTGCAACGGTAACAGCTCTAGAAGCATCGTTTACGTGAATTACAGTTTCTCTATATTGTGGTGCGATTTTCACGGCTGTATGCGCGCGCGAAGTCGTTGCTCCACCAATCATAATCGGAATTTTAATTCCCTGTTTGTCTAATTCTTTTGCTAAATAAACCATTTCGTCAAGCGAAGGTGTGATCAATCCGCTTAAACCAATAATGTCAACATTATGTTCAATGGCTGCCGCAATAATTTTTTCCGGAGGCACCATAACACCAAGATCTACAATCTCGTAATTGTTACATGCCAAAACCACTGAAACAATATTTTTACCAATATCGTGAACGTCACCTTTTACGGTTGCCATTAATATTTTTCCGTTTCCTTGTTTGTCACCGGCTTGTTTACTTGCTTCGATATATGGCAACAAATAAGCAACGGCTTTTTTCATTACACGTGCCGATTTTACTACCTGAGGCAAGAACATTTTTCCGCTTCCAAATAAATCTCCAACGACATTCATTCCCGTCATCAAATTGATTTCGATAACTTCAATTGGTTTTGTCGCAGCAAGACGCGCTTCTTCAACATCTTCTTCAATAAATGCGTCAACACCTTTTACTAATGAATGTGTAATACGCTCCTGAACCGTTCCTAAACGCCATTCCTGAATCGCTTTTTCATCTGATTTTACTTCGCCTTTTACGTTCTCAGCAAAATCCAAAAGTCTTTCAGTTGCATCATCACGTCTATTCAGTATTACGTCTTCAACGTGTTCTAATAAATCTTTAGGGATATCATCGTAAATCGAAAGCATTTCCGGATTTACGATTCCCATTGTCATTCCGTTCTTGATCGCGTGGTATAAAAACACCGAGTGCATCGCTTCACGAACGTGATCGTTTCCTCTAAAAGAGAATGAAACGTTACTCACACCACCACTAATATGTGCGTGTGGCAAGTTATCTCTAACCCATTTTGTACCTCTAAAAAAGTCCAAAGCATTCAAGCGATGTTCTTCCATTCCGGTTGCAACTGGGAAAATATTCAAATCGAAAATAATATCCTGTGGAGGAAATCCAACCTTGTTAACCAAAATATCATACGAACGCTGACAAATCTCCACTCTTCGGTCAAAATTATCCGCCTGACCCACTTCATCAAAAGCCATAATAATCGCCGCAGCTCCGTAACGCTTGATTAATTTGGCGTGATGAATAAAGGCTTCTTCGCCTTCTTTCAAAGAGATTGAGTTTACAACACTTTTTCCTTGTACTACTTTTAGACCCGCTTCGATGATTTCCCATTTCGAGCTGTCGATCATAATTGGCACTCTGGAGATATCCGGTTCTGATGCAATTAAATTCAAAAATTTTGTCATTGCCTGAACACCATCAAGCATTCCTTCATCCATATTAATATCGATGATTTGTGCTCCACCTTCTACTTGTTGTCTTGCAATATCAAGCGCCTCGTCATATTTCTCTTCCTTGATTAAGCGAAGGAATTTTCTTGAACCTGTAACATTTGTGCGTTCTCCAATGTTTACAAAAACACTGGTAGGCGTAATAATCAACGGTTCTAATCCTGCTAATACAAGGTCTCTTCTTTTTTCTGCCATTTTTTCTAAGTTACTGAGTTCCTAAGTTGCTTAGGTTCTGAGTTTTTTATTCTTTGTTCTCCTGCAAGGTTTTCGAAACCTTGTAGGTATATTCGTTTTTTATAATCTTATTTTGGGCGTGTTCGCCGCGGCGAATCGGGCTATCCACTTCTATCACTCACGCGATATTCCGTTTTATGATTACTTTCTGTTTTTTAGAAGCATCTAAATTACATAGCCTTTTTCTTGATCTGCTCCAAGTACCCTGCCCAAAGCCACAATACTGGAAAGATAAATGGCCATAAATTATAATTTTCATACTTTGTGTTTATGATAAATAATAATCCACAAATGATTGAAAAAATTATTAAAAATGGTAGAAACCGCTTTTTCTCAAAAAGAGTTTTTTCTCTTTTAATTTCAATATTATATTTATTTTTATAACTGTCAATTGCATCTTCTAAATCGAAACAATATTCATTGAATGTATTAGATTTATGAAAAAACTGTGAATATGTAGAAAGTTTAATTTTTTCACTTCCTTTTAAATTAATCAATACACTAGAAATACTATTATTTGCTTGAATTCTATAACTCGATATTTCCTCAAAACAAACGATTCTTAATTTTCCTAAGCTTTCAATTTCAGTATTTTTATCTCCTATTCTAGCAATACATTGAATTTTAATCCTATTTCTATTTAACCAATAAAAAAGAAATGAAACGCTTAATGGTATTAGTATAATGATGTAGACATTAAAAATATTTCCATCGATTGAATTCATTACAGAAAACACTAAATAAAATATAAAAGGCAGGCTTATACAGAGAAATATTGATTTTATCTGATCTATATATTCAAATCTATACTCTTCCATATATTTTTTTCTTGATTATTCAACAATTTACATCTAATATCAAATGAAAACTTTACGCAAAAACCGGCGCCACTCTCGGCTTATAATCCTTTGCCACTTCCGCAATTAATCGAATATGATCCGGAGTTGTTCCGCAACAACCACCAATTATGTTGATTAAATTATCGTCTAAATATTCTTTAATAAATGCCTGAGTTTGTTCTGGTGTTTCATCATATTGTCCGAATGCGTTTGGTAAACCTGCATTTGGATGCGCCGAAACATTAAAACTAGTATGCTGTGCTAATGTTTTAAGGTATGGCTTTAACAAATCGGCTCCAAGAGCGCAATTGAAACCAACACTCAATAACGGAATATGTGATACTGAAATCAAGAATGCTTCAACCGTTTGTCCGGAAAGTGTTCTTCCTGAAGCATCGGTAATCGTTCCTGAAACCATAATCGGAATATCCAAATTACGTTCGTCTTTTACTTCTTCGATGGCAAAAAGTGCTGCTTTAGCATTCAAAGTATCAAAGATGGTTTCTACTAAAAGTAAATCGCAGCCACCATCCATTAAGGCTTCTACTTGTTGTTTGTAGGCAATTCGTAAATCATCAAACGTTACGGCTCTGTAACCCGGATCATTTACATCTGGCGACATACTTGCCGTACGGTTTGTTGGTCCAATTGAACCGGCAACGAAACGTGGTTTGTCCGGATTTTTAGCAGTGAATTCATCCGCTACTTCTCGGGCAATTTTAGCCGATTCGTAGTTTAATTCATAAACCAAATCTTCCAGGAAATAGTCGGCCATACCGATCGTAGTTCCTGAAAAAGTGTTGGTTTCTACGATGTCTGCACCCGCTTCAAAATAAGCGGCGTGGACATCGCGGATCGCTTGTGGTTGTGTTATGGATAGTAAATCGTTGTTTCCTTTTAAGGGATGTGGAAAATCTTTGAAACGCTCTCCACGAAAATCTTCTTCAGAGAAATTATAGCGCTGCAACATTGTTCCCATTGCTCCGTCAAGGATTAGGATATTTTTTTTAATTGCTTCCTGAATTGTTATTGCCATTTCTTTTGTCTTTTAGCTTCTAAGGTGCTGAGGCACTAAGCTGCTAAGTTTTTTATTCTATTATTAAAACATACCTAACAGGTTTTGAAAACCTGTTAGGATACGCGTTTTGATTCACATTAATTCCAAAAATTCACTATTGGAAGCTAACTAGCCCCGATGGAAGCAAATATCCTTTTTATCCGCCGCGGCGGATAAAAAGATATTGTGTACAGCGGGAACTAATGACAGCAAAAAATGCGTCAATGATTCGCTCATAATACTGAATTCAGTAAAATAATATTGTATGGTTGTCAGGAAGAGTTTTGGAAAATACTTTATGTATTTTGTGTTATCTATCTTAAATACAATGAATTCGTATTAAGTAGAATGTAGCACCTTCTTTATGATAAAGGGTTGCTAAGGTTTCATTGGGTCTTTCCCTCCGCCTTTCGTGATAACTTTCAATAATTTTAAGAACAGTGCAAAGGTATGAAATAGCCTTGCGACTTGCAAATGTTTTTTTAAGTTTCTAAGTTGCAATCCCGAAGCTTCGGGACTGAGGTTCTAAGTTTAAAATTTTAATTAGTATTTATACATTCTATACGCATTAAAATTCTGGTTGTTATTTTTTCTTGCTTGCTTTTGCAAGCGGATTAAAATCTAAACAAAGCTGTAACCAAAACTCTAAATCCTTATTTCTTTGCCAACCGTTTTCAGTGACGAAAATGTAATTTTTCATTGGTCTTTCAGAGCTTGACATTGGTATTATATCGTCTCTTTCTATTGCATCTGCATAGGCATTATCATCAATTCTGCAAAGCAAAAGATTTTCTCCTGTTTGTTTGTCAAGTCGGGTTCCACAGCACATTTTGTTGTCTACCATAAAAACAAGTCCGCCAAACATTTTCTTTTCGAAAAAGTCAGCTTCTTTATATTGTAGAAACGTTCGGATTCTTTGTGCGTTGTCTTCGTCGAAAGCCATTTTTTTTAGGTTCTGAGGTTCTGAATATCTAAGTTTAAAATTGGCTTTAGTGTTTTGGCTTTTGTTTTGTTCCTCTAAAATTGATTATTTCTATAATCTTAGATTCGTTATTTATCCTATAAACCAAGTAATTATTCTTGTCTACAATAGCTTTATACAAAGACTCACTTTTTATAGATTTAGTGAATTGTTCTGGATTAAGATTAATTTGATCAATGACTTGCTGAATTTTATACTCTAAGTTTAGAATTTCTTTTGCTGTCCATTTTGCTTCCAAATAATCAACAACTTTATTAAAACCTTTAACAGCTTGCGTCGTCCATATAAGTTTTAATGCCATTTCGAAAATCTTTTCATAACCTCTTCATGACTTACAAACTCGCCCTTTTCAGCTTGATCTAAACCTATTTGAATTTCAACTTTCTCCGAATCCGATAATTCATCAAACCAATCGTTTTGATTTGCATTCAAAATCAATTCCAGTTTTTCTAAAACGCTCTCATCTTCTACCTTCACCAATTTTTGAATAAATTGATATTTTCTAGCCTCTAAATCCATGATATTCAAAATTTATGTATCACAAAGGTACGAATAAAAAAAGCTCAAACTTGATAACAAGTTTGAGCTTTACTTAATATAAAAAGCTTAGAAGCTTAAAAACTAAACTATCGCTTTCACAACTGCTTTTGGCGCTTCTTTACGAGTTCCATCAAAACCGTCAACTCCAGAAACTGTTGTATATTTCAATACGTATTTTTTACCAGGATTGATGATTTGGTATGCTGCCTGACACATTAAAGTTGCTTCGTGGAAACCACAAAGAATCAATTTTAATTTTCCCGGATAGGTGTTTACGTCACCAATTGCGAAGATTCCCGGAATATTAGTTTGGTAATCTAATGCGTTGTTTACTTTAATGGCATTTTTCTCGATTTCTAATCCCCAGTCTGCGATTGGTCCTAATTTTGGGGTCAATCCGAAAAGTGGAATAAAGAAATCTGTTTCTATTTTTCGGTGTGCACCGTTTTCTTCGATATCTAATGATTCAACATGCTCAGCACCATTGATTCCGATTACTTCTGCTGGTGTGATTAATTTGATTTTTCCAGACGTTTTTAATTCCTGTACTTTTTCTACAGAATCAAGAGCTCCTCTAAATTCATTTCTACGGTGAATCAAAGTTACTTCTGAAGCTACATTCGCCAAGAAAATACTCCAGTCTAATGCTGAATCTCCTCCTCCGGCAATTACAACTCTTTTGTCTCTGAATTTCTCCGGATTTTTGATGAAGTATTTTACTCCTTTATCTTCATAAAACTCGATATCCTCGATAAGTGGCTTACGTGGCTCAAAACTTCCTAAACCTCCTGCAATAGCAATAACCGGTGCGTGAAATTTAGTTCCTTTGTTTGATGTTACAATAAAACTTCCGTCTTCTTGTTTTTCGATGGTTTCAGCGCGTTCTCCTAATGTATAACCTGGCTCAAATTGCTTAATTTGCTCTTGTAGGTTATCAATTAAATCTCCTGCTAAAACTTCAGGGAAACCAGGAATATCATAAATAGGTTTTTTTGGATACAATTCTGAAAGTTGTCCTCCTGCTTGTGGTAAAGCATCTAAAATATGACATTTTAATTTTAATAATCCTGCCTCGAAAACGGCAAATAAACCTGTGGGTCCTGCTCCAATTATAAGTATATCTGTTTTAATCATTATGCTTGTTGTTTATAATCATTCTTAATAATACAAAGAAACGAATAATATCTTCTAATATCAAATGATATTTATCATTGATTTCCCTGTGCAATTTTTTACTCTTTATTTTTTAATGAAGCCGTAATCTCATTCATCTTTTCATCGGGTTAATCCCGAAGCTTCGGGACGACGCTACAATATGAATCGTTCCTCCGAAACTTTTACTATTCTTTATTTTTCAATGAATCGGTAATTTCATTCATCCTTTTTACTTTTTCTTCAAAATTACCTTTCAACGTCTTTCGATATTCATTCAGGTTATCGACCATTTTGTTGATATCATCCGGAATTACCTCTTCAAAAAACTCCCGTAATCTTTTGGCTGTTGTTGGCGATTTTCCGTTGGTCGAAATGGCAATTTTTACATTTCCTTTCGTTACAATTCCGCCTAAATAATAATCACATAAATCTGGCGTATCGGCAATATTGCAAATCAAATAACGCTTTCGTGACAATTCATATACCTTTTTGTTGACTTTTAAATCATCGGTACAAGCGATTACCATGTGACGTTTTTTGAGCATTTTCTTTTTGAACTTCGATTTTGTTAATGTAATCAAAGGATGTTGCTCTGCTAAGACCTTAATTTCTAAATGAAAATTTGGCGCTACAACCTCAACATTTGCATTTGGACTTGACTTTAATAAGAAAGACAACTTCTCTAAACCAACATTTCCTCCGCCCACAATCAATACATTTAGATTGTGAAGTTTTAAAAATATTGGATATAATTCATTCTGTTCCATTTTAATTTAATTTCATCTAATCAAAATTAGATGATTTACCAATCACATGTTCCTAATGGAACATTTTATTGATAACATTTTTTTTTACCGATGAATTGTTCCTAACGGAACATTCATGGATTATTTCTATTGATTAGCTATTCCTGACGGAATATAACTCTAACGAATTGTCTCTTTTGATAGAAATTCTTCGTAAAATCCTTTTAATTTATTGCTTTCGCGAACAACGTTTCCGAGAACAATAATTGCTGGTGAGCTCAGTTTTTGCTCTTTTACAATTTCTATAATCGAATTTACTGTTCCAACCCCTACTTTTTCTTCTGAAGTTGTTCCGTTTTGAATGATCGCTACGGGCAAATCGCCTTTGTTTTCCTTTTGAAATAAATCGATAATTTGAGGCAATTTGTGCATTCCCATCAAAATAACAATCGTTGCAGAAGATTGAGCTGCCAAAGCCACATCTGAAGATAATTTTCTATCAGAAGTTGTTCCTGTAATTGCCCAAAAACTTTCTGAAACTCCTCTTTTTGTAATCGAAATTCCCTGACTTGCCGGAACTGCAACTACCGAAGATATTCCAGGAACTACAACTGTCTCAATTCCGAAGCTTTCAATAAATTCTATTTCTTCGCTTCCACGTCCAAAAATAAACGGATCTCCACCTTTTAGACGTACTACATTTCCATACGTCAATGCATTATCTACAATCAATTGATTGATTTGATCTTGCGTGTAAGCGTGATTTCCTATCTTTTTTCCAACAAAAATCTTGATGGCATTTTTGGGTGCGTGTGCTAATATTTCGTCATTCGCCAATGCATCGTATAAAACCACATTTGCTTCAGCAAGTGCTTTTACACCTTTCAGCGTAAGCAAATCCGGATCGCCGGGACCTGCACCAACTAAAGTAACTTTGGGTTTGATATTAAGCATTTGCTAATTCTTGAGCTCTGTATTTTTCTATTGTATCAAAAAATGCAATTCCTTCTTGAATGTATTGTTTTGCAAACGCTTCTGAAGGCTCTGTTTGATTGATTTGATATACCAACTCTCTAAATGTTGTTGGTAATTCGATTTTACCGCTTGTGATGAAAACTGTATCAAACAAATCTACAATTCCTGCGTGATTGTTTGTTTTTTCGTTTTCTGCAAGCAATAATGCTTTTGCACCATTTACAAATCCTGCATAAGCATGGTAGATTGCATCTGACCATTTATTTTCGTCGAAAGATTCCTGAGCAAAAGTCAATTTGTCTTTAGCTTCTAATAATAATGTAGCAACTAAATCGATCACAACACCGGCACATTCTCCAACTCCAACTGCTTTTACGTAATTATCTGCATTACCCCAGTCTACGAAATCAGCTTCTGTTAGATTCGTTACATCTGCGAAAGGTTTTAAAATTTCATAGAAATATTTTTCTCCTTTTAGATCATAATAATTCAGGAATTTTTCTCCGTTTGCATTTTTATCAAAATCATTTAAGATTGTACGCAATGCATCCGGACCTCTACGGCTTGGAATTTTGATTACTTTATCAGCAAAACGTCCTGCACCGTTTCCTAATCTTCCTCCACCTAATAATACCTGTAAAGCCGGAGCTACTAATTTTCCTGAATTGATTGACATTCCCTGAAAACCAATTGCCGACATATTATGCTGTCCGCAAGCATTCATACAACCAGAAATTTTAATTTCGATTTCCTGATTGTTTAAGTACTGTGGATATTCTGCATTTAAAACTTTTTCAAGTTCTTCTGCAATACCGGTACTACTTGCAATCCCCAAGTTGCAAGTATCTGTACCCGGACATGCTGTAATATCTGCTGTAGAATTATATCCTAAATGAACAAAGTCCAGCTTAGCTAATTCCTGATAAAAGAAAGGTAAATTCTCTTCTTTTACGTGACGTATTACAATATTTTGACGCAATGAAAAACGTAATTCATTTGCTGCGTAATTTTTAATTAAAGCGGCTAATAATCTCGCTTTATCAGTATAAAAATCTCCTAATAAAACTTTGATTCCAATCGCATAATAACCTGCTTGTTTTTGAGCAATTACATTCGATTTTTTCCAGGCTTCATAAGCTGCGGTATCTTCGATTGCAACTTTTGGAGCTTCTAACAAAGGCTCTGCAATTGGTCCGTCAAAAGCGGTTGTGTCAATTTCGTATGTTTCAAAAGCGATTGCTTTTTTCTCTTTTTCAACTAAATCAAGAAAAACATCTCTTCCCATTTCTTTGATTAAGAATTTCATACGTGCTTTCATTCTTTTTGCACGCTCACCATATCTGTCAAAAATACGGATGATTCCTTCTGCTGTTGGAATGATTTCGTTTGCCGGTACAAATTCTGAAAGTAATTCGGCATGCGCTGGCTGAGATCCTAAACCTCCACCAAACATGATTTTGAAACCACGAACGCCATCAACAATCTTCGGAATAAATCCTAAATCGTGCAAATAACTCAAAGCCGTATCTTCATCAGATGATGAGAACGAAATTTTGAATTTACGTCCCATTTCCTGACAAATAGGATTTCTTAATAAGTATTGAAATAAAGCATGCGCATAAGGCGAAACATCAAACGGTTCGTTTACATCTACACCTGCCAATTCGCTTCCTGTAATATTTCGAACGGTGTTTCCACAAGCTTCACGCAACGTCACATCGTCTTTTGCCAGATTTGCCCAAAGTTCCGGAGTTCTATCTAAACTCACATAGTGAATCTGAATATCCTGACGTGTTGTAATATGCAAACGTCCGGTAGAATATTCATCAGAAACTTTAGTAATACGTACTAATTGCTCGCTGGTTACTTTACCATAAGGCAATTTAATACGAATCATTTGAACGCCTTCCTGACGTTGTCCGTAAATTCCACGTGCTAAACGAAGACTACGAAAACGCTCATCATCAATTTTTCCTCCACGGAATAAATGAATCTTTTTTTCTAAATCGATAATCTCTTTCTGAACTATCGGATTTTCTATTTCTGTTCTAAAACTTTCCATTTTATTTCTGGCTTTAGGCTTTAAGCTTTAGGCTTTAAGCTGTCTTTTAATTTTCTTTTTTGCTTAAGGCTTATTGCTTAAAGCCTAATGCATTTATCGAATAAATCCTACTCCTGCTGTGGTATTGGTTGCAGTATCAATTAAGATAAAAGCTCCGTTTGATTTATTGTCGTTATAGGCATCAAAATATAAAGGTTTACTTAATTTGATACTTACTTCTCCAATTTCGTTGATCGCCAATTGCGATGCTTCTTTTGTACCTGAATAATCTGTTGAGATAGTATTTTTGATACTCTCTACTTTTGCCAAAACTGAGTTTGTGTTGTGTTGTACAATATATTTTGTACCTGCAACCAGCTTTTTGCTGTCCATCCAGCAAACTGTTGTTGTGATTTCTTTTTCAATTTTTGGAAGTTCTGATGATTTTACAATCATATCGCCTCTTGTAACATTGATGTCATTTTCTAATTCGATTGTGATTGAAGAACCTGCAACGGCTTCATCAAATGTTTTATCGAAAAAGTGAATTTTAGTAACTTTTGATTCCGTTAAAGAAGGAAGAACTGTAACAGCATCTCCAACTTTAATAGAGTTTCCGTATAATTTTCCGGCGTAACCTCTAAAATCGTGATATTCTTCTGTTTTTGGGCGAATAACTGTTTGAACCGGGAAACGCGCTTTTCCTGCTTCAAAAACATCTGAAGAATGCAAACCTTCTAAATGTTCCAGAACAGTTTGACCTGTATACCAAGGCATATCTTTAGATTGATCAACCACGTTTCCGCCATTGATTGCACTTAACGGAATGTAACTTACGTTTTGCTCTTTGAAAGTACTTTTTGCATTTAATGCCTGAAAATCGGCTTTGATTTTGTTGTAAACTTCTTCCGAATAATCAACTAAATCCATTTTGTTAATCGCTACAATTACCTCTTTTACTCTCAATAAATTATTGATAAAAAAGTGACGGTACGTCTGCTCGATTACTCCTTTTCTGGCATCAATTAAAATAATAGAAACCTGAGAAGTCGAAGCTCCTGTAACCATGTTTCTCGTATATTCTACGTGACCAGGAGTATCTGCAATAATGTAGCTTTTCTTCGCAGTCGAAAAATAAATATGCGCAACATCAATTGTGATTCCTTGTTCTCTCTCTGCTACTAATCCATCAGTTGCCAAAGAAAAATCAAGATAATCATATCCTTTTTGTTTACTGCTTTTTTCGATTGCTTCTATTTTGTCTGTAGTCAACGATTTTGTATCGTACAATAATCTCCCGATCAAAGTACTTTTTCCGTCATCTACACTTCCTGCTGTTGCTATTTTTAAAACTTCCATTTCTATATTTTGTTTCAGGTTTAAATTTTTTTGTTTCAAGTTTAAAGTTGCTTCCCTTTGAACTAAATCTAAATCTGTATGTTTTTTGTTTTTCTGATTTCGTTTTTAATTACTTTCCGAATTGCATTAATAATTAACAATCCACAATTAATAATTAATTAAAAATACCCTTGTTGTTTTCTTTTCTCCATTGCGGCTTCAGAACGTTTGTCGTCGATTCTTGCTCCTCTTTCAGAAATAGTTGAAGTTCTTATTTCTCCAACAACTTCCTGGATTGTTGCTGCATACGATTCTACAGCAGCTGTACAACTCATATCTCCAACGGTTCTGAAACGAACAATTCTTTCTTCGATTTGCTCGTCTTCTTCCTGATACACAAAAGGAGAATGCGACCAGATTAAACCGTCTCTCAAAAAAACTTTTCTTTTATGTGAGAAATAGATTGATGGAATTTCGATGTGTTCTTTCTCGATATAACTCCAAACATCTAATTCTGTCCAGTTTGAAATTGGAAAAACACGTACGTTTTGTCCATTTTCTATTTTTCCGTTCAAAATATCAAATAACTCCGGACGTTGATTTTTTTCATCCCATTGACCAAAATCATCACGAACTGAAAAAATACGTTCTTTAGCTCTTGCTTTTTCTTCATCACGACGCGCTCCACCAATACAAGCATCAAACTTAAATTCTTCGATAGCATCTAAAAGTGTTGTTGTCTGTAAGCTGTTTCTACTAGAATATTTTCCGGTTTCTTCCACTACTTTTCCTTCATCAATAGCATCCTGAACATTACGAACGATTAACTCTAATCCTAATTCTTCAACCAATTTATCTCTGAAAGCAATTGTTTCAGGAAAGTTATGTCCCGTATCAACATGCAATAGAGGAAACGGAATTTTTGCAGGGAAAAAGGCTTTTTGCGCCAAACGTACTAATGTTATAGAATCTTTTCCTCCAGAGAAAAGTAAAACCGGTTTGTCAAACTGTGAAATTACTTCTCTGAAAATGTATATTGCTTCACTCTCTAAAGCGTTTGTTTTTAATACTGAACTCATTTGATATTTTGTTTAATGCTTGACAATTTTTTTAGTTTTAGATCGGTGTGAGTTTAATCTAAAACCTTTAAACTATCGTTATTCTGTGTTTTTTGTTTGTTGTTTTTCAACGAATTTTAATCCGTTGCTATATTCTAAATTCATCGGTTTAATCCCAAAACCTCGTTACATTTTTACATCACCACCATCGGGTTGAAACCCGACGCTACAATATGAACCGTTCCTCCGGAACTCAAAATCTATATTCTTGATTCTTTGCTCTTTATTCTTTTCTCTATTCTCTTTATTCTCTTTATTCTTTTTTGGCGCTATGCAACCCACATTCTTTATGACTTGATTCCCACCACCATCTTCCCGCTCTGATATCTTCTCCGGGGAAAATTGCTCTCGTACAAGGCGCACATCCAATACTTACGAAACCTTTTTTGTGTAAAGCATTTTGAGGGACATTGTTTTCTGATAAATACGTTTCAACTTCTTCTAAAGACCACTTTAATAATGGGTTGAATTTGATGATTTCAAAACCTCCGTCATATTCAAACAAATTCAAATCATGCCTATTCTCCGATTGTTCTGCTCTTAAACCTGTAATCCAAACTGAGTTTCCTGTCAAAGCTTTTCTTAACGGAACAACTTTTCGGATGAAACAACATTCTTTTCTGTTTTCGACTGAATCATAAAAGCTGTTTGGTCCTTTTTGTTTCAATAAATTCTCCACCGCCGTTGCTTCGGGAAAATAAACCTCAATTGGTTTTTTATACTTTTTTAATGTCTTATGAAAAACATCGTAAGTTTCCTGAAATAGTCTTCCAGTATCTAATGTAAAGATGGTAATGTCCTGATTGCTTTTTGCAATAAAATCTGTAATCACCTGATCTTCCTGACCAAAAGATGTTGAAAAAACAACCTTCCCCGGATATTCATTTGCTAAAAAAGCTAATGTTTCGTCAAGCGAAAGATCCTTTGTTTTATCTAATAATGATTGTATAATAGTCGCACTCATATTCTCTTTCTTTCCTTCTAAAAAATATTACAATAATTTAGATAATGTTTTTAAACTCAATAATATAATCAAAACTCCAACAGCAATCATCATTGGTTTTCTTTTGATTTTATTTACAAAATAAGCTCCTAATGGCGCTGCAATTACACCTCCTAAAATCAAACCTATAATAACCTGCCAACCGTGAATTCCTCCAAAAAGCATGAATGTAATTCCGCTTGCAAATGAAATTGCAAATTCAGCGGCATTCACAGAACCTATTGTATATCTTGGATTTCTACCTCTTCCTAACAATGTTGATGTTACGATTGGACCCCAGCCTCCACCGCCAACAGCATCCATAAAACCACCAAAAGTGGCTAAATATCCAAGTTTTTTAGTTTTCTTTTTGATGATGCTTTTCGCTAATGCTTTTCGAATAATAATAACTGCCAAAACAATCATATAAACCGCTATAAATGGCTTGATAACATCACCATTAATAACATCAGACAATAAATAAGCCCCCATAATCGAACCTAAAACTCCCGGAATTAATAAATGTTTTACCAACTTTTTATTAATGTTTCCGAATTTATGATGCGAAATTGCCGATGCTCCTGTTGTAAACATTTCTGCAACGTGAACTCCTGTACTACTAATTACCGGCGGAACTCCGTAAGCCAATAAAAACGAAGTTGAAGTTGCTCCGTAACCCATTCCTAATGTTCCATCTACCAATTGAGCAAAAACTCCGATGGCAAAAAAGATTAAAAAATCATTATTAAATCCTGAAATTAATCCTTCTACAGAAAACTCAGTATAATGATTGTATACTAATGTAGATAATAAACCTACTAACAAGATCACGGGAATTACAACCCACAACTTTTCTTTTATTGATGCATCAGATCTAACATCATAATTATTTATTTTCAATTCTTTTTCCATACCCTTGGTTTGGTTTCGAGCTTTAAATCCATTACCCTATCGGCTTAATAGATTACTATGCAAAATTAGTACTTATTTCTAAATATCAAAACATTATTTAATTTTTTTACAACTCTAATTCTCTTTTGGTTAAGAATGAAGCAACTTACAATAATATAACAAATTAGCTTCTTAAGTTAAAAATCATATAGACCTGTATTACAACTAAATAAATGGTTAAAAATATTCATTTGCAAATATAACATTTTAAAGTCTACCAAATCCATCGGATAATTATAAAATTGTTCTTATTTTTACAGCAAATATTTATTCATGGATTTTCAAATAGGTCTTGTAATTGCCGGTTTAGTAGTAGGGTTTGTTGTTGGATTAACAGGTGTTGGAGGTGGTTCTTTAATGACTCCAATCTTATTATATTTCGGAATTCCACCAACTACAGCAGTTGGAACCGACTTATTATATGCAGCTTTTACTAAAATGGGAGGTGTATTTGTACATCATAAAAAAGGAAATATCAATTGGACGATTACTGGCTGGCTTACTTTAGGAAGTGTTCCCGCCGCTTTACTTACTCTATGGATTTTGAATAGTATCAAAACAGATATTTCGACTATAAATGCCGTAATAAAATACAGTTTAGGATGGGCTTTACTTTTTACATCTATTGCCATTTTATTCAAAAAGAAGCTATTAGTATACTCACAAAAACATGCCGGAGACAAATTCCACAGTGAAAGTCACACGCAAAATATGCTTACTATAGGAATTGGAGTTTTATTGGGAGCAACTGTAACACTGACTTCTATTGGTGCCGGAGCTTTAGGAACAGTTACGCTGTTTTTTCTTTATCCTCTTTTACCAACACCAAGATTGGTAGGGACCGAGATTGCTCACGCCGTTCCATTAACTCTTGTTGCCGGAATAGGACACGCTTCGATGGGAAATTTAGATTTGACTTTACTAGCTCAATTATTATTAGGTTCTCTTCCCGGGATTTTTATCGGAAGTATGTTAAGCGGAAAAGTGCCTGACTTATTTCTTAGAAACGCCATTGCAGTGATGCTTTTCCTGGCTGGATATAAATTGATTTTTTAAAGTAAGCATCCCCTTTGAAAACATAAAAAGACCATTTCGATAAGATTATTGAAATGGTCTTTTTATGTTTATTAAGAACAGAATTGTTTAAAATGCAATATCTGCCAATGAGTTACTTTCAAGTATTTTAAGTGTATTATCTCTAACCTCAGTCATTAAACGTCTTGCTGCGCAGGTTGTTTCGTCATCGCAATCATCACATTTTTCATAAAAGTTATGACTCGCACAAGGTAACAAAGCTATTGGACCTTCAAGGATACGATATACTTTTGCCATACTGATATCTTTTGGATCTTTTATCAGATAATAACCTCCGCCTTTTCCTTTTTTTGCACCAAGAAAACCGGAGTTTCTGAGTAATAACAGAATACTTTCTAAGAACTTAATTGAAATATGTTCACTTTTAGCAATTTCAGCAATTTGTACAGGTTCGTTATTTTCGCGTCTTGCTAAATATGTAAGGGCTTTAATTCCGTATTTTGTTTTCTTTGAAAGCACGTTTTATAGATTTTAGAGTGTAGAGTGCTAATTTTAGATTTCTGATCTAAAATAACAATCTTCATATTTTTCTACTACAAAAATAGTTTTTTTGAACGAGAAAAATAAGAGAATCCATAACTAAGTTCTACTAAATTAGTATAGTTTAATTAATTTGTATCGTTTACACCAATTAAACTAAATTCTTTGAATATTTTTATTTCTTCGTCCAGAGCTTTTTTATTCACAACATAAGTATCCGAAATAGAATCATGCCACCCTCTGGAACCTCCCAAATAAGTAAAAGCATCAAAAGGGATATAACGGCACAAGCTTCTTTTAAAAATAGTTCCAAAACTAGGTTTTTCTCCATTTTCATCCACAACAATAGTTCCTGTAATAAACTTACCAATTGTTCTTCCAAATAATCCTTCCATCAAAGTATAGTAGATTATTGAAACTGAGATAGCAATAATATTCCAGCCAAGATCACCTAGACCATTAATCCATACACCAATCTCGGTCATCCCAAATAATGCGGAGAGAATACCAATTATAATTCCGATTCCAATTAGGATAATTACAAAAGAGACAAGGTCAATAATATAATTTAAAAAACGTGTTCCGGTCGACGCTAATAATTTATCGTCTAAAACGTAAGTAGAATTGCTCATGTAGATTTAGTTTAATTGTGAATATTTTTTTTTGATTCATCACTAACAAAAATATATTTTTTACTGAGACAATCACCAAAAAGAATGACGATTTTTAACAGTAATAAATTTACAGTCAAAAATCGTCATTACAATAAAGTTTTTAAAATATCATTGCAAATTAAGGACATGTTCTTTTCAATCAAATACAATTGATGATCATGGTTCTTAAGAATTTCATTTTCTAAATTCAAATCCAAAAACCATTGCAAGTTAGGTTTGTTTGTATCTTTTTTGCCAAAATACAGTTTCACTTTACAATTTGGAGATTCTGTTTCATATCGCAATCGAGTTGACGAAACAGCAAATAAATGAGATGTTTCTAAAGCCTTTAAAGCTGCTTTCCAAGCAATAGTCCCTCCGATACTAAATCCCAGAATTACCACTTTACAGCTTTCTAATCTCAGTAAATTTTCTACTGCTTTATCAATTCCGCCATTAAGGAATTGATTATGAATTTCCGTTTCTGTAAGATTAAAAACATCAATACCAGCAAGTTCAGGAGTATTATAATACTGGATATCAAATTTAGATTGTAATAAATCCATGTAGCTTTTCACACACTCCGAATCTTTCCCTCCAAATAAATCCGATAAAATAAGCAATCTTGGTTTTACCATATTATAAAGATAAGATTTTAGATATCAGATCAAAATCTAATATCTAAAATCAGAAATCTAAAATTATGCTAGCGCTTGCTTCAAATCAGCAATTACATCTTCTATCGTTTCTAGACCTACAGAAACACGTACCAAACCTTGCGTAATTCCAACAGCTAGTTGATCTTCTTCAGACAATTTACTATGCGTTGTAGAAGCCGGATGCGTAACAATTGTTCTTGTATCACCGATATTTGCTGATAATGAACAAAGTTGTATCGCATTCAGGAATTTTCTTCCTGCTTCAATTCCGCCTTTAATTTCGAATGCAATAATATTACCGCCTGCTTTCATTTGCTTCTTTGCAATTTCGTACTGCGGATGCGATTTCAAGAACGGATATTTCACACTATTTACATTTGGATGACTTTCTAAAAACTCAGCCACTTTTAAAGCATTTTCACAATGTCTGTCAACACGAACGGCCAATGTTTCTAAACTTTTCGATAAAACCCAAGCATTAAATGGTGATAAAGCCGGACCTGTATTTCTTGAAAATAAATAAATTTGTCTGATTAAATCTTCACTTCCAACTGTAACACCACCTAAAACTCTTCCTTGTCCGTCAATTAATTTAGTCGCAGAATGTATTACCAAATGTGCTCCAAATTTTATTGGCTGTTGCAAATAAGGTGTCGCAAAACAGTTGTCGATAATTAAAATCAGATTATGTTTTTTGGCAATATCTCCCAATAATTGCAAATCAATTACATCCACACCAGGATTTGTTGGCGATTCTGCGTATAATATTTTTGTATTAGGTTTAATAAAACCCTCAATTGTTTCCGGCTTATTGATATCAAAATACGAAGTTTCGATATTCCATTTTGGAAAATAAGTCATGAACAAAGCATGTGTCGAACCAAAAACACTGCTGGCAGAAACAATGTGATCTCCTGAATTTAGCAAAGCTGCAAAAGTTGAATAAACAGCTGCCATTCCCGTTGCAAAAGCGTAACCAGCTTCAGCGCCTTCCATTTTGCAAATTTTATCTACAAATTCAGTAGTATTTGGGTTGCTAAAACGGCTATATATATTTCTTTCTTTTTCCTCTGTAAAAGAAGCTCTCATATCTTCGGCATCTTCAAATACAAAGCTTGAAGATAAGTATAATGGCACCGAATGCTCTAAATACTGAGTTCTTTCTAATTGTGTTCTTATGGCTTGAGTTTCAAAACCAAATTCTTGTTCGCTCATTGTGTTTGTTTTTCTTGTTTCAGGTTTCAAGTTTTCACTATACGCAAAACCAAAATTTAAAACCCAAAGTGGGTCATTATTTAATAGTCCACTTAAAAATTATCTAATTCTCTAATTGACTAATTTTCTAATTCTATAATGCTTCGTTGTTCAATACAACTTTATATTTTATTGTAGCTGTTGGTTCAATTGTTTTAGAAACTGAGCAGTATTTCTCGAAAGAAAGCTGCGCTGCTTTTTTTGCTTTTTCAGGATTAACATCTCCTTCCAGATAAAAAACCACATTGATTTCTTTAAAAGGTTTTGCTTCTCCAACTTGAACACGTTCTCCTTCTACCTCAGCATTAAAAGATGTTATTTCCTGACGTTGTTTCTTCAAAATCGAAATCATATCAATAGCACTGCATCCCGCAACTCCCATCAATACTAATTCCATTGGACTTGCACCTAAATCGCTTCCGCCAAATTCGGCTCTGCTATCAACATCAACTACATGACCTCTTTCATTTTTGAGTTTAAAATGAAACGCGTCGTTTACTCTGTTTAAGGTTACTTTCATTTTTTTTGTTTTTTGTTTTATTTTGCTTTCGAAAAAGCCATTTTTATTGCCATTGAGGTCAAAACTCCGGCCATAAACCATTTTTGAATTTTTAACCATGTTGGTTTTGCCGCAAAGAATACTGCAATTTTTGATGCCGTTAATACAATTATAAAATTTACAGTAAAACTAATTGTTACCTGAGTAATTCCTAATTGTAAACTTTGCATCATAATTGAGCCGTATTCCGGTTTTATAAACTGAGGAAAAAACGACAAATAAAATACTGCAATTTTTGGATTTAAAACACTTGTTAAAAAACCAACACCAAACAGTTTACGAGGTCTGTCGATCGTTAAATTATCATTTACTTCAAACATATTTTTACCATTTGGCTTAATTGCCTGAAAAGCCAAATACAAAAGATAGACAACTCCCAATGTTTTCAGAATTGAATACGCAAAAGGAACAGCAAATAAAAGCGCCGTTATTCCAAACGACACTAAAACGATATGAAATAAAATTCCGGAAACTATTCCTGCCAGTGAAATTATTCCCGCCTTTTTCCCTTGTGTAATTGACCTGGAAATCAAATAAATCATATTTGGCCCTGGACTAATCACAAGAAAAAATGCTGCTAAAATAAATCCTATAAGTTCATTAAATGGTACCATATTTTTATCCTTTATCTGATAATCTTAAAATATCTCCAAAAACTCCTCTCGCAGTTACTGCAGAACCTGCACCGGCTCCTTGAATTACGATTGGACGATCTCCGTAAGATTCTGTATAAATTTCGAAGAAAGAATCAGATCCTTTCAATCCGCCTAAAGCTGTATCTGAAGGTACTGAAACTAATTTTACTTCGAGAACTCCTTTGTCATTTTGCAAATCTCCAGACAATTCACCAATGTATCTCAATACGTGATTTGGCTTTTGATCGGCTTTTATTTTCTCATAAATTGGGTCGAATTCTTTTAATTTTGTCAAGAAATCAGAAACATTTCCTTCACGTAAATGTTCCGGAATTAGATTCTGAATTGAGATTTCTTCAAACTCATTTTGTAAATCTAATTCTCTTGCCAAGATCAATAATTTTCTTCCCACATCATTTCCGCATAAATCCTCACGCGGGTCTGGTTCTGTGTATCCGTTATCAATTGCTTCTTTCAAAATTTCACTAAACGGAACATCTTTCGCCGAAAAATTATTGAATAAATAGCTCAATGTTCCCGAGAAAACTCCTTTTATTTTCGTGATATTCTCACCCGAAAGGTGCAATAATTTAATCGTGTCAATTAATGGTAAACCTGCACCAACATTGGTTTCATACAAATAATTCTTTTGGTTTTCTGCCAAAGCTTTTCTCAATTCTTTATAGAAACCATAACTTAATGTATTGGCAACTTTATTTGATGAAATCAAATCAAAACTGCTTTCAACCAGCGAAATATAATTTTCTACAAAAGCTGCACTTGCCGTGTTGTCAATCGCAATTAAGTTTTCTAAATGATGCTGATTGGCGTAAGCAATAATATCCTGAATTGTATATGCAAGACCTTCTTTTTCAATATCTGTTTTCCAGTTTGAAGTTACGCCATTTTTATTTAAAAGTAATTTTTTAGAATTGGCAATTGCAAAAACATTCAATCGAACATCTTTTCTTTTTTCGATCGCTGCTGTAGATTCTAAAATCTGATTGATTAAAGTTCCACCTACTAAACCGTGACCGATAATTGCGATATTGATTTTTTTAGAAACTCCAAAAATCTCTCCGTGAATTACATTTAATGCTTTATTAAGTTCCGATTTTTTAACTACCAAACTCACGTTTTTACCCGTAACGGTATTGTTAAACAATATTGGAACAATTTTATTTTTAATTAATGCTGTGTAAGGTTTATGAAAAGTACTCAAATCCTGACCAATAATCGAAATTACCGATACATTATCTGTTACGGTGATTTGGTTTACATCTTTAGAATAAAAGTCGTTTTCAAACTCTTTTTCCAACTCAACCATTGCCAATGTCGCTTTATCTGTCGCCACAACTAGCCCAATTCCTCTTTCTGAAGAACCTTGCGAAATAATACTTACACTGATATTGTGATCTCCCATTACTTTAAAAATTCGGGCATCTACGCCTGATTTTCCAAGTAATCCGCGACCTTCAAGATTTACCAATGAAACATTTTCCAGAACAGAAAGGGTTTTAATTCCTTCTTTTGTAGAATCTGAAGTAATTAAAGTTCCGCGGTTTTCGTGATTAAAAGTATTTAAAATACGAAGTGGGATATTTTTTTCTAATAAAGGAATAATAGTTTTGGCATGCAAAATTGTTGCACCAAAATTAGCCAATTCATTTGCTTCATTAAACGAAAGGAATTCGATTTTTTTAGCATCCGCAACCAAATCAGGATTTGCTGTATAAATTCCGTCAACGTGCGTGAAGTTTTGTAATTCTTCAGCATTCAAATAATTAGCAATCAATGATGCTGTATAATTACTTCCGTTTCTACCCAAAGTTGTCGTATCGTTGTTATTGTTTGAACCAATAAAACCTGTTACGATATTTACTGTTGAGCCGTTATGTTCTTTGAAATAATTGACAACATTTTTCTTAGAAAGCTGCTCCAAAGGTTGTGCATCTCCAAATTTAGAATCGGTTTTTAGCAATTCTCTTGAATCAACAAAGTTTGCCGGAATTCCATTTTCTTTTAAAATTGCCGTCAATAATTTAGCCGAAAGCAATTCTCCTTTAGACAAAATCTGATCTTTGATTTTATTACTGTAATCACCAATTAAACTAACTCCTTCAAAAAGTTTCTCTAAAATGGTGAACTCTTCAGATAAATCAACCTGAGGATAATCTGAAACCTGATAGATTTTAAAGTTTTCGAATAATGGTTTGTAATCCCCGTTTTTAGCAGCGATTTTTAAAATATATTCTAATTCATCTGTAGCATTTCCGCGAGCCGAAACTACAACGGCGATATTTTCGCCTTGATTTACTTTATCAGAAATGATTGAAACTACCTTATTAAGTCCTTCTCCGTTTGATAACGATTTACCTCCAAATTTTAATACTTTCATTTTATTTTTCTATTGTTTCTGCCTTAAAAATATCGGCAAGTAAATGATCTAATTGTTTGTACTCGATTAAAAAAGCGTCATGTCCGTGAACAGAATCTATTTCGCTGTAAAAAACATTATCTTTGAACTTTTTTAATTCTTGAAAAGTTTCCCGATTTTCTTTTGGTGTAAAAAACAAATCCGAATTGATTCCGATAATATGAATCGCTGCATTTGTTCTGGACATTAAAGTTTCAAAATCGTCACTGTTTCTGGTAATATCTATGGTTTTAAGCAATTGATTCATCAATTTATATGATGACAATTGATATCTCTTTTGTAATTTTTCGCCGTGATGCGCCAACCAGCTTTCTATATTAAAAATAGGCAGCTTGGTATTTACAGTACGTTGAAATTTTTCTTTGAATGATTCAGGAGATCTGTAACACAACATTGCATGAATTCTGGCATCTTCTATAGGTCTTGAAGAATTGTTCAGGATTTGCTCTTGCAAGTAGCAATTAGCAATCATCCAGTCTGTCGATTTCCAATCTGTAGCAATCGGAATTAAGTTTTGGGTGATGTTTGGTTCTAAAGCAAGAATTTCCCAAGCGATTCCTCCACCAACAGAACCACCAATAATGGTATGTAACTGACTAATATTCAAAGCTTCTAAACCTTTTATAAAAATTCGGGCAACATCTCTGGTTGTAAAATCCAGATAGTTTTCGATTATAAACGAATCATTTCCGTTTCCGGGAACGTCAAAAGCCAGAATAGTATATTTGTGTGTATCGATTGTTTTTTCTTCGCCAATTAAATCATTCCACCAACCATTCTCTCCGGTTACCTCAGCGTTTCCTGTCAATGCGTGATTGACCAAAACAATAGGCGCGCTATGCAATGGCAAACCAGAAAGTATAAAACTTAACGGTAATGACGGATATGATGCACCACTTTCTGTGATGAATTCCTGAATTATGATGGGACTTGGTATATTTTCCAATTTCAAATCTTTTTATTATTGATTTGTATGTGGAAATATTAGAAAGAAAGTACTAGAGTGAAACTAGAAAATTCTTGTTGTTATCTTTCCACGTTTGGGCGTGGTAGAATGCAGCACCTTCTTCGATTTAACGAAGGGTTGCTAAGGATTCATCGGGTCTAATCCCTCGTCCTTTCTTTATAACATTTCAATACGTTTTTGAACTTAAAGGTGCAAATTAACTACTTATTTCTTAAACTAACAAATTTTATCGAAACTGATTCCGCAATTTCTTAAACATAATTCAACCAAAAACTATTATACGCAAAAAATTACCGAACAATTTGCCCAGTAAAATTAAGCAGGTTTCCCTTATTTTATAGCACTCTTTGATTTAGATAAAAAGTGTTTCATTTTCTTTTGAATACATCAAAAACAATAATGAGTTTGGCTCTTTTTTCTCCGTTACTTTATCCGTTTCTGTGATTCCGAATCTTGGATGTACCAATTCATTTATTGGCGGCGGCGGATTATTTCTTTTAGCTCTTAAGTTTCTCAATGTTGAAAAAGTTTTTGTTAAGTAGTTTAATGTGCTCATGATATTTACGTTTATGTTAGTTTGCATTTTATAATCTTTACTATTTCTTTAATTCTTTGTTATGGTAACCAAATGGAATAAAAAAACCCTTTTGGGTTTTTAATACCAAAAGGGTTTAAGTTTTTAACAACTTATATATACTTTTAGTATCAACAGACGCGTACACAAATACGTGCGACATTAAACATCTTGTTCATCTGTAGGGACTTATTCATCTGTGACTTATTTGCTGCTATTTTAAAAAATTCTTGCATTTGTTTAATTTTATAAGCTTTTCGAAACTATTGAAATACTTTTCACTTGTTCTTCTTTATAAGAACCGATAAAAAATAAAGTTTTCAACTTTTGCTCCGATTGCCATAACTATATTTAGAATACTAAATCTATTTCTTAGGTTATTTGGAGGTGTTACAAATGTGCGAATATTTTTTCAATTACACAAGTGAGGATCAACAAATTAATCTTAAAAAACGTTAAAAAACATCAATTTAACGTTAAAAAACATCTTACAAAATTGACTTTTACTAAAATGAACGGTAAAACCTACAAAAAACATATTACGAACTTTCCTGTTTCAAAATATCAAAGAACAACTAACTACTATTAAAAACCACTTACAACCAAACTGCTTCTTTGTTTTTAATTTTTTCAGCCACTTTCAAAATGTCAGTAATTACTCCTCTTGAAATAGCTTGTTTACATGCCGATGCACTCTGAATTACTATTGGAACATCTGCATAAGATTGGGTATAAATTTCAAAAATAGTATCAGATCCCTTCAATTGACCAATGGCTGACGAAATGGGTTCTGAAACTAATTTGACTTCTAAAGTATTTTTCTCCACATCAAATTCTCCTACATACCTTAATACATGATTATCCGCTTGTGTGATTTTTGCAATTTTGAACGATTTGTCGACCGCTTCCTTATTAAGGATGCCATTTTGCTCTAAATGTTCTTCTCTAATGAGCGAATTGATTTTTATATCTGATAATTCAAAATCCTTCCCGATTTCTCTCGTCAAAATCAATAGTTTTCTGGCCGTATCATTTCCGGACAAATCCTCTTTAAAAGTCGAACGCATTAATCCGAGTAGACTCGCATCTTTTAAAAGCGAAGAAAAAGTAGCTTCTTCTGTTGCAAATCGGTTAAAAACATAACTCAGATTGTCCGAAAAGACACCACGAATCTTTGTGATTTTTTCACCTGAATAATACAAGTCCCGTAAAGTCTGTAAAACCGGAAAACCGGTATCAACTGATGTTTCATACAAAAACTCTTTGTCGTACTTCTTAAGATTTGCTCTAATCTCTTTATATAAATCGATTGGTAATGTGTTGGCTTTTTTATTTACCGCCACAATATTAAATCCGTTTTCGATCAACGTATTATAATGATGAATTAGTTCGTCACTTGCCGTAGCATCTACCGCAATTAGATTTTCAAATTCATTTACTTTGGCAAATTCAATAATATCCTGCACTTTAAAAGGAACTGCCAATTGCAGAAAATTGGTTTCCCAGGCATATCCAACACCTTCTTTCTCAAAAAAAGCTACTGTTGAATTGGTGATAATCGGAAAATGAAAATCGACATTTTTACTTTCGAGAAAAAACTCCTGACTTTCTATAATTTGATTGATCAAAGTACTCCCGATATTTCCAATTCCAAAAAGGATGATATTTATTTTAAGCTTTGACATAATTTCTAATTTATTGGGGTTTGATTAAACCATATTAAGTGATATAAGTTCATTTAATATTGTCAACTTATAATTTAGACACACTGCTGTGCGTCTCTACAAAATGAACTTATATCACTTATATAGTAATAAACTTTTATAATGATTTGCTTTTTATAAAAAATCACCTCTAGCAGAACTCACACTGCTAAAGGCAATTTTTCAAACAAAAAACAAAAAAACCTAATTTTTATTAATGCTGTATTGCGATTGAGTTACGCTTGTGAAAACGGTTTGCAAATCAGCTATTAAATCTTCGATATCTTCAATTCCAACCGAAAGTCGGATTAAATCTTTTGAAACTCCTGTTTCTAATTGGTCCGCATCAGACAATTGTTGGTGTGTTGTACTTGCCGGATGAATAATTAATGATTTTGTATCACCAATATTTGCCAAAAGTGAGAACAGTTTAGTTTCGTCAACTACTTTTTTGGCCGCTTCAAAACCACCTTTTAGTCCAAAAGTGATTACACCACTTTGTCCTTTTGGTAAATATTGTTGCGCTAAATCGTAGTATTTATTGTTTTTAAGACCTGGATAATTTACCCAAACTACCTCATCTTGTTTCTCTAACCATTCGGCCAGAGCCAAAGCATTTTCGCTATGTTTCTTAATTCGGATTGGTAAAGTCTCTAATCCCTGAATGATTTGAAAAGCATTAAACGGACTCAAAGCTGCACCAAAATCGCGTAATCCTTCAATTCTTGCTTTTGCAATAAAAGCGGCATTTCCCAGAGCTTCGTGATATACTAATCCGTGATATCCTGCTGAAGGTTCTGTAAATTCAGGGAATTTTCCGTTAGACCAGTCAAAATTTCCGGCATCTATAATGGCACCTCCTAATGAAGTTCCGTTTCCGGAGATATATTTAGTCAAGGAGTGAATCACGATATTTGCTCCGTATTCAATTGGGTTTAATAAATAAGGGGTAGCTACTGTATTGTCTACAATAAAAGGTACTTTGAAGTTTTTGGCTTCTGCCGAAATTCCTTTCAGGTCCAATACATCAAGTTTTGGGTTTCCTAAAGATTCTACAAAAAAGGCTCTTGTATTTTCTTTAGCCGCTTTTGTGAAATTTTCCGGTTTAGACGGATCTACAAAAGTCGTTGTGATTCCTAAACGTGGCAAAGTTACATTCAGTAAATTATACGTTCCACCATACAAACTGTTTGAAGCCACAATATGATCTCCCGCTTTTAGCAAAGTCAAAAATGTTGTCGAAATTGCCGATGCTCCAGATGCTGTAACAACTGCTCCAATTCCGCCTTCAAGCGCTGCAAGCCGTTGTTCTAAAACATCATTTGTTGGATTATTTAATCGGGTGTAAATAAATCCGGCTTCGGCTAAGCCAAATAAATTGGCAGCGTGATCTGAATTATTAAATACATATGATGATGTTTGGTAAATAGGTACAGCTCTGGTTCCTGCATTTTTAGTAACATCGTGTCCTGCGTGTAGTGCGTTTGTTGCAAATTTTTGTGTGCTCATGATCTTAGTTTTTTAGGTATTATTAATACTATTATATATTGTTATTGATTTTTAAAATTGAAATGTTTTATATAAAAAGGTCTTCTTCTTCGAGATTGTACATTTGAAACAACAAAGATTTTTGACCTTTTATATATAATTCCGGATTATACTTTAAAGTTTCACTTGTTAGTTCTTCCGAGTTTTCATTATTTTTTTGAGAATCTGTTCTCAATAAGTACTGAAATGCGATTGTGTTTATATCTAATGTTTTCATGATTTAAAATTTAAAATGTTGAAATAAAAAAGCCCTTTCGGATGGCTACCAAAAGGGCTTATAGTTCTAACTATAACAAAGATTTACTCTTTCACTTTTGGCAACAGCGATTTGGGATGCACATTTGCATCATCCCACAACATATCATCATATTATTCGCTATTGTTTTCATTTTCATTTATTTTAAATTAATTCACCTTATTAACTCGACTAATTTGATAGAGTAAATATAGGAACTATTTTTAGAACTACCAAATCAAAAAATAACATTTAACATTTAAATATTTTCTTACAGCGAAATTGCTGGTAATTTTCATTAAAAAAATCTGTGTTAATCCGTTTGATCCGTATAATCTGTGGCTAATATTTCAAAATTTTAGAATTTAAAACTCAATCGGGCAAAACCAAATCTTCCGTTTAATCCAAATTGTGATACTGCTCTGGAATAAGCAAACTGATTTGCGTTGCTTAAATCTGTACTTGGCACAGGAGACAATGTTGGCGTTGTATTAGTAAATGCAGGAGTTGCAGGATTATTTCTGTCCGGATAAACATCTCCTATATTATTAAATCCAAGTGTGAATCTGAATTTCTCATTGATTTGATATCCGAAAGATAAATCGGTTACAATTTTTGCACTGTATTCCGGATGTTCGTAAACAGAAGCTGATCCGTCTAAGTTTACATCTGTCGCTCCCGGATCTGTAACTGCTCCAAAATAGCTGTTTCTTAAATAGATATCCAGTTTTTTAATACTGAATGTTGTCATTAAATTAGCTTTCAATTTCGGAATTGCTTCTTCTAAATAAATTCTGCTTGATTCCGGGAAAAACGAATATTTATAAGGTTCTCCACCAGCATCTATAATAGATTGAGGAACATTTAAATCTCCTACTCTTTTTGTTTCATTATAACTTAAAGCAAGATCATTTCTGATCACAAAATCAGGGATAACATCATATTTTTGAGAAATTACTACGTCAATACCTTTAGTTTCAGAGTTGATTCCGTTAGTCCAGAACGAAGCTCTTTCAACACCTTTTAAATCAAATGCTTGTTGAAACAATGTCAATGCCTCTTTTTGTGCCGGTGAAGTTGCTGCATCTATTTGCGTATCTGTTGGCCTTGCATATTGTCCGGTTAATACCACTCTGTCGTCGATTCTTGTAAAATAAGCATCTGTTGCAATTGTAATATTAGCCTCAGGAATTTTGAATGTAAATCCTGTACTGATACTTTTAGATTTTTCAGGTTTCAGGTTTTCAACTCCAATGCTTTTTGCTGCCTGAGAATCATTTGTAAAATAACCAACCTGATATGGAGAACCATTTATAAACTGAGTTGAACTCGTCTCAAAATATTTTTGTTGTAATGATGGCGCTCTAAAACCAGTTTGTCCCGAAATTCTCCAATTGATATTGTCTGTCAATTTTAAAAGAGACGCTAACTTAAAGGTAACTGTACTTCCAAAATCAGAATAATTTTCATAACGCGCTGCTCCGTTTATAAGCCATTTTTCGGTAGCATTTAATTCTAAATCGATATATGCGGCACCACTTTTTCTATCTTTTTCTTTTGCGTCCGATGGTTGGAAACCTGAGAAACCTTGCGCTCCCGCTCCACGTTTATTTCCGAAAAAATCTGTAACAATTAATGGTGAATTGCTTGGCAAAATTCCCGAAACCAGATTTCCGTTGATATCATACAATCCATAAGACGCTTCATCTCCCGCTTTGATTTGGTAATTTTCATATCTAAATTCTCCACCAAAAGCAACATTCAATCCACTTAAAACATCATATTTTTTAGTCAAATCTAAATTGGTTGTACTTTGCAAAAACGAAACTCTACCTGCATAAAAACTAGAAGGCGAGTTGGTTCCTAAAGTTGCATTAATAGTATTGTTTACATCATATTTAAAGGAGTTTCTACCAAGGTTTGTACTAATATCGGTATCAAAACCAAATAATTGAGTTGTAAGCCCTACTGCAGATGAAAAATCCAGAATATCAGGTTCTATTTCTGGTAAAAATCCATTTTGGTACACTTGCGTGAAAGTTCCGGAACCATTTGGCAATCTGTTAAAAGCGTAAGATTTACCATTTCTATACGAAAGTCCACCAAAAGAATATAAAGATGTAATATCACTTAAAGGATATTTTAAATTATAATAAGCTTGTCCTGAAGCCAATTCTGACTGACCAACACTCATATTATAATCACTTCTTTCCTGACCTCTGTATGCCAATTCATTATTAGTGGCATCAAACCCCAAAGCTGCTTGCATTTGAGTAATAGTTGTAGCTGATGAAATTGCCGTTTGCTGTGCCGTCGTAAAATAATTCACTTGGGGTGCATATTGTTTCAACGAACTAAGAATTTGCGCTGAGTTTGCAGTGTTGTTAATATTACTAAACAACGAGTTTATATAAACCCCATCCTGAGCCGCTCTGTTTTCTACCGCATTGTAGGCATTAAAAATTCCATTACTTCTAATTCCTGCTCTGCTTGTTGCCTGTCTGGTAGTGGCACTTGCCGTAACATTCAGGAAACTTCCGGCTTTACCTAATGAAGTTCCGTAATTTAAGTCTACGTGTAGTTGTTGACCATCGGCTCCACCTTTAAAATTATTAGATCCCGAAGATAAATTTGTACCATATTGAATACCTCCTGAAATAAAATTAGCATTCTTTTTCAATACAATATTGATAACTCCCGCAATAGCATCTGAACCATATTGTGCCGCAGCTCCATCACGCAAAACTTCGATTCTTTCGATTGCAAATGACGGAATCGCGTTTAAATCTGTTCCAACAGATCCTCTTCCGGGAGAACCGTTAATGTTTACTAATGCACTTGTATGTCTGCGTTTACCGTTTACCAAAATCAAAACCTGATCTGGTCCCAAACCTCGTAATTGCGCCGGATCTACGTGATCTGTTGCATCTGCCGTAGAAGTTGCATTACTGGTAAAAGAGGGTGCAACATAATTTAAAATCTGTGTTACGCTGGTTTGTGGCGAGCCTTTTGTTATTTCAGATATATTAAAAACATCAATCGGAACGGGTACATCTGTTTTTACTCTGTTTTTACTTCTTGACCCAACTATTGTCACTTCAGACAATTCATTATTCTTTAAGCTGTCTTGTTCTTTTTTATTTTCCTGTGCATAAATGCCTGAAATTGTCAAAAGACCTAAAGCTATTACTAGATTTTTTTTCATTACTTCTTTTTGGTATTTATTATTATTTTGGGTTAAAGATGATTTACAATTTGTTTTCTTTTTGGAAATAAAAAAACCCCTGCGGTTTGGCAGAGGTTTCTATATATATTTTTCAAAAAAAACTACAATAGCGTCTCTGCGGAAGGCTCCGGCATCTTACAAGACATATTGCAAATTGTTGATTTCATTTTTTCTTTGTTTTTGATGGTGCAAATTTGCAAACTATTTTTTAATCGACCAAACAAAAACAGAAATAATTTCTATTACCCTATCAAAATAGTATATTATGTTAAATTTATAGTTATAAAATCAAAAAAATCAAAAGTTTAATTTGCAAATCAAAATGGTTTTATACCTTTGCACCCGAATACAGAGGAAAAATTTGAACTGATTGCAACCTCTTCATAATGAAACGGTTCGTTATGAATACTGAAAGATTGATTTCGGTAGTAAAAAATGCTAAAGCAGGAATTCTCCTTTAGCCCTTTTTAGCAATTATTTTTTCTCACTTAATTTTAATTTAATAAATTATTATGGCTTATTTATTTACGTCAGAATCTGTTAGTGAAGGGCATCCAGACAAAGTTGCAGATCAAATTTCGGATGCATTAATTGATAACTTTTTGGCATTTGACGCTGACTCAAAAGTAGCTTGTGAGACTCTGGTTACAACAGGTCAGGTAATTTTAGCAGGTGAAGTAAAATCGAATACCTATCTTGATGTGCAGCAAATTGCTCGCGAAGTAATCCGTAAAATTGGATATACTAAAAGCGAATATATGTTTGAGGCAAATTCTTGTGGAATTCTTTCGGCAATTCACGAACAATCTGCTGATATTAATCAAGGTGTTGACAGAGCTAAGCCAGAAGAGCAAGGTGCTGGAGACCAAGGAATGATGTTTGGTTACGCAACTAACGAAACTGAAAACTACATGCCATTGGCACTTGATTTATCTCATAAATTATTACAAGAGTTAGCAATTTTAAGACGTGAAAACAAGGAAATCACTTATTTACGTCCTGATGCAAAATCGCAAGTAACTTTAGAATATAGCGATGATAATAAGCCAACTCGTATTGATGCGATTGTAATCTCGACTCAACACGATGATTTTGATGAAGAAGCTACAATGTTGGCTAAAATCAAAAAAGATATTATCGAAATTTTGATTCCTAGAATTATTGCTAAAAATCCTGCTCACGCACATTTATTCAATGATAAAATCAACTACCATATTAACCCAACAGGAAAATTCGTTATTGGAGGACCTCACGGAGATACTGGTTTAACAGGAAGAAAAATCATCGTTGATACTTACGGTGGAAAAGGTGCTCACGGTGGTGGTGCATTCTCTGGAAAAGATCCAAGTAAAGTTGATAGAAGTGCTGCTTATGCTACACGTCATATCGCTAAAAACTTAGTTGCTGCTGGTGTTGCTGACGAAATCTTAGTACAGGTTTCTTACGCTATTGGAGTTGCTGAGCCAATGGGTATTTTTATCGATACTTACGGAACTTCTAAAGTAAACTTAACAAACGGTGAAATCGCTAAAAAAGTAGAAGCTATCTTTGATATGCGTCCTTACTTTATTGAGCAACGTTTGAAATTAAGAAACCCAATTTATAGCGAAACTGCTGCTTACGGACACATGGGACGTAAACCAGAAGTTGTAACTAAAACTTTCTCTGCTCCGGGCGGACATACAAAAACAGTTACTGTTGAGTTATTTACTTGGGAGAAACTTGATTTTGTAGACAAAGTAAAAGCTGAATTTGGATTGTAATTCAATCTGAATAATACATAATAAAAAGGCTTTCTAAATAATTTAGAAAGCCTTTTTTATTTTTAATAATTATCCTGTCTATTAATTCGACGCAAATTTTACGGATTCGCTATCGCGAAAACGCTGATAAAAACAGATTTTATTTAATATAAATATTATCTCAGTTCTAAAAATTAAAATAGTAGATTGATTGTATAGCTTAAGAAAAAAAATCAGTTTTTATCCGCGTCTTTACGAAATAAATTCGTAAAATCAGCGTCTAATTATAACGCAGATTTTACGGATTTTTCTTTTAAGGCTATAAATTTATCGTTCTAATTTCACATTTGGTAATGTTTTAGGGCGACCTGCATCATTTGATAAAATCCATCCCGTGCGATACATCCACTCTGTCATTTTATGCAATTTTACGAAGTCAATGTTTTCAGATTCATCCATTGGCGTGTGATATTGACTGTGCAAAACACTGGTATAAAAAACAGAAGCAATTCCTCTTTTTGCATAAGGTAAATGATCTGAACGAAAGTAAAAATACTCGGGATGTTCCGGTCTGTCCCAAAGTTTATCCAAATCGAATTTAGGACCTTCATCATTTGCTTTTTTGGCAATGGCAACTAAATCTGATGAATTTTCATGTGGTGAACTAGAACCTAAAAGGGCCGCCTGGTTTACATTATTTCTACCAATCATATCACCGTTTAAAACCGCAATGATATCCTTTTCGGGAACTGTTGAATGCGATGCATACCATCTTGATCCTAATAAACCACGTTCTTCTGAACCATGAAATACAAACAGCGAAGTTCTTTTTCCGGGTTGTTTTTTATACGCTCTTGCAATAGCTAACATCGCTACACAAGTACTTGCATTATCATCAGCCCCGTTATAAATAGAGTCCTGACCATATTTTTGTCTTACGCCATCATGATCCTGGTGACCACTAAAAAGAACATATTCTTTTTTTAATTTTGTATCTGTTCCTTCAATTTTACCTACTACATTTACGGAAGGATACTTATAAGTCTCAGAAATTACTTCTGTAGATAAAAGATCTTTGGTACTTTTTAGATATTCCAACTGATCGTTGTGAACCCAGAAAACTGGCATTGTCGCGCCAATTTTATCACGGAAACCTTCAATTCCGTAAATCCCTCTTGTCATTTGTGGTTCAACTTGCGACCAGCTTTCTTCTGCTAGTGCATCTGCTACCATTATTAAAGCTGTTGCTCCTTTTTTTACGACAAGATCATAATATTTATTTCGAACAAGCCCCGGATAACGTCTGTCAAAGAGCGAAATATCATCTGCAATTCCTTCTTTCGAAGCTAATAAAACAACTGCCTTTCCTTTGATATCTGCTTTTTCGATTTCTTCTTTTGTTGCTGCTCCCAAATAAATCAATGGTGCATCAACTTTAATATTTGTAGTTTCGGCTACCAGAACATCCTTCCACAATTTATATTCTTTTTGACCGATTTTAAATTTTGTATTCGGAGTTACCTGATGTCTGTACAAATCAAAAAACTGAAAATAAGTTCCGTCATCACCAGCCGGAGCCATTCCTGCTTCTTTTGCTTTATTGGCGAGCCACATCGATACCTTTAATTCATCCAGAGTTCCTGCTTCACGACCATTAAAATGATCACCAGCCATTTGGTACATATCGGTTTTAAGGTCTTTATCTGTAATTGCTGAAACTAGCGGTTTTTTAATTGCCTGCGAAAAAACTACTCCACTATAAGCAATCAAAACAAGTATCATTTTATTTTTCATAAGTTTTGATTTAGTTACCCAAACTTAGTAATTTATAGCTAAAAAAAAGCTTCTTTACATTTGAAACATTACCGAAATGTTTAATCCATAAAATGCAAACGGTATTTTTTTGCATTACTATTTTATTTGGATATCTCTTACAATTCACTTTACTTTATACAAAATAACTGACCAAAATGAGTAGACTTCCTTCGTTTCAAAACGTTCTAAATGCAACACTAAAAACAATTCTTAGATTTCCGCTAGAAATTATAACCGCTATTTCAGGAACAATTTTCGCAATTATTCTAAGTGAAATAAAGTACAATAACCCTAATAAAGAACTCTATCAAAAAGCCTTTATGAGTTGTTCTTTATGTTTGGTTTTATTTCTCTCTGTTAGCTTATTTTTCATAGCCTCAAAAAAGAATAATCTTATCCGTTTTATAACGAGTTTAGTACTTGGAAGTTTAATTACGCTCTTCGTTTTTAACTTTCATAAAGACATTACTCAGGTAGAAATACAACAATTTATAGTACTTAATATTGCTTTGCATTTACTGGTTTCATTTGCCGGATTCTTACCAAAAGCGTACAATCAGGATGAATTTTGGGAATTCAACAAACAACTTTTCCTCAGAATCTTAACCGCTGTTTTGTACAGTGTCGTATTATATAGTGGCCTAGCATTGGCAATACTCGCAGTTGACAAATTGTTCAACGTAGATTTTTACAATAATATTTACCAGCATATCTTTTATATTATTGGAGGAATATTCAATACGCTATTCTTTTTAAACGGAGTTCCGGAAACCAATAACAACGAAAATCCTCTGGTTTTAAAATATCCTAAAGGACTTAAAAACTTCACTCAGTTTGTATTATTACCTTTAATAAGTCTTTATTTGGTGATTTTAATATGTTATGAAGCCAAAATATTAGTCACACTTTCTTTGCCTGTAGGCTGGGTTTCTTACCTGGTTTTGGTATTTGCTATCTTCGGAATTCTCTCCTTTTTATTGGTACATCCTATTGCGACAGAAACTGGAAATCTATGGATGCGAACTTTCAATCGATGGTTTTATTTTCTGTTAATTCCGTTACTTGGATTGCTTTTTTGGGCGATTTTATACCGAATCAATCTTTACGGATTTACGCATGAACGTTATTATGTTTTACTATTATCGGTTTGGCTTTCTATTGTTGTGGCGTATTTTTTAATTCAAAAGAATCCAAAAATAAAATTCATTCCTATAAGTATGTGTCTTGCCGGATTATTTTCTCTCGTTGGTCCTCAAAGCGCAAATTTTGTTTCAAAAAGCAGTCAATTATCCCGATTTGAAACTTATATGCAAAAATCAGATAATAAGAAACTAACTTTCGAACAAGAACAAGATTTAAGTAGTATTGTTACTTTTTTACAAGAAAACTATGGGTTTGAAGTTATGCTTCCGTATGCTCATAAAAAGTTAGATGCATTATACAAAAAAGATAAAGATCCCCGATCAAGTGAAATTGTGGAAAGTTTAGGTTTTAAATATCGCTCTGAATATGACCGAAAAGACGATGCAAACGATTCTTTTAATTATTATTTCTACGAAAATAACGATAATGTAGTAAAAAATATTCACGACTATGATTTCGTTTTTACTACAAACCAATCTGATTCTTTTGAATGTAATAACTGCATTACTATAGAAAATAAAGTGTATTCTATAAAAACAAAATCGACAGATTACGGTCAGGATTTACAAATTAACAAGGACATTATTCCTCTTAAAATAGACGATTTCATCAATTCAAATTCTGATTTTAATAACAATTATAATTCAGATAAAGAAATTGAGCAAAAAATTGAGAATTCAAAATACACCATTTTACTGACCTATTTAAGTGCTCATGGCTCAATTGAAAACAATAAAAAAACTCCCAACAATTATCGAATAAAAATAATGGTTGCCATAAAAAAATAAAAAAAGAACCCGATAAGAATTTGAATCTTATCGGGTTCTTTTTTTGATAAATTATAATATTTAATACGTTCCGTTTTGCATTTTAGTCAACGTTTCTTTGATCTCAGTTGCTGTTTCTTGTTCAACTTCAGCAGTTAAATATTTTACTGCCAAAGTCTGGGTTGCAATAGCTTTATCTTTTTGATCGTCTTTATAGTATAATTGCGCCAAAGTATCTAAGTAATACGGATTATTTTTGGTTACAACCAAACTATACTCTGACCAACTAATTGCAGATTTCAAAAAGTTAGAATTAGCAGGTTTTAAAACTATAGACCACGCTGCAGAATTACTTAAGTTAGAATGATATTCTTTAAACGCATTCCATCCATTATAAGAATAATCAGAAGATTCGTCTAAACCGGAATACATCTCATCTAATTTTTCAATTGCATTTCCTTTATCTGTTCCTAAATAGGTATTAAAGTAAGAACTAAACTCTTTTAAGTAGGCTATATCATCTATAGAATTTTCAGTTTCTGAACTTAAATAATCAAAATAGGCTTTATAGCAATCAAAACTTCCTTTGCCGGTTGCAATCAATTTTTTGTAAATAGCAATAATTTTATTTTGATTTGCTTTTCCTGTAACACCTTCTGTTGTTATAGCACTATTTTGTTGTAATGCAGATGAAATTTCAAAACTTAAACTTCCTTTTAACAACGCTAAAGCATTTCCGTTTTCATCTTCAATATTCATTTTTTCGATGTCATCATAATGTTTTAATAAATAGTCAATCGCCAAGAAATCAGTATCATTAAAAACTCTTTCTTCATTAAAGAATTGTTTAGTAAAGCCCACATTTTTTATTTCTCTCAAAATTGTTTCTATCAAATCTCTATTAGGTTTCGTATCTTTTTGATGTGCCTCAATTGTTTTTTTCCAGGTTTGAGAAACCGCTTTTTTATCCAAAGTAACTTTGGCAAACTTAAAATCTGCCGGATTTACCTCTTGTGCAACAGCATCAGTTGATTCGTATTCATAAGGAATATCAAGTATTGAAGCTTGCTTAAAAGCAGAAATAATATCTGCATCTGTAGCTTTTTTATTTTTAGAAACTTTATCAAAAGTATAAAAAGCATTTACCCTATTCAGTTTTTTGGCAAATTCATCATAATAACTAAATTCCGATTGTTTATCTGATAATTTAGATTTTGAAGTAGCCAGAATTACGCCGTCACCATTTAAGATAGCCAAACTCGGATTCTCGGTTATTTTATTAGATTTCAACCATTTTTTATCATTGGCTGTAGTCAAATAATAATTGAAAACGTCATATTGCGGATTATAAACATCATACATATTATAACCTACTTGTGTTTGCTGATCTTTTATAAAGGTATCAAAGTCAGCTTTCGCCGAAGGATTTTTGTCATCAACAGCAATTACCAAAAACTTAGTTTTAGCATCTTTAGTCGCAGTAATCGCTTTCTTTAAATTATCTTCTATTTTAAATTTAAATTCAACTTTAGGAGGTGCGGGTACATAAGCACTATCAACTGATACTTCTGTACTAAAATCATCCTTTACCAAAGCCTCTTTTCCCGGATAGGTCCAGTTTGAAACCGTCGTATTTTCAAGAGGAATTATGTTTGAAATTTTATCAGGCTGAGCATCTTTTGCATTTACAAATGCAATCGGATTCTTTCCTGTTTGCTCAGAAATCATCAGCTCATTTGTCTTTTTATCAAAATAACCTGAAATGTTTATATCTCCTAAAGCATCCAGCTCATATTTTACTGTTACTTCTGAAGCCTCTTTTGGCAAAGCATATTTCGAAATTTTGCTTTCACCCTGATAATCTTCATAAACCAAATACAAAAAGTCAACGCGATCAATCTCAAACTCTAAATCAATTTGTACCCAATCAGGATCTACCTTTGCTCTTATGTCTGTGATTTTTTGATACTGAACAGGCTCTGCTCCATTTTGTGTACCAATATAAAATGTGTAATAAGAAGGATCTAAAAACTTAATTTTAACTTTTTTGGCATTTTTATCATTCTTAAATGCCACATCAAAAGAAGCTCCGGATTTTACCGCTTGAGAAAACAATAACGAATCTCCTTTTATCTTATAATCTCCGGAATAAAAAACCAGCTCGTATTTATTATCCTCCAATAAATTTAATTTGATTTTTTGGCCTTTGTTTGTAGACAGATAAGATCCTTTTTCAATTCCTTTTGTTTGAGAATAAGAAACAGATATTAAACAAAAGATCATTAAGAAACTCCATATAAAATTACGCATGCTTAGAATTTTGTTTGTTAATAGAAACACAAAGATATTTCTTTCTTTATTAAAACAATCACCAAAGCATAAAGTTTGTACTGAAAATACTATAAATTATATTTCATCGAAAATATAATGTAACGAGGCTGAACAGTATATTGCGAAACTCTGGTCGAGAACTGCGAGAAGCTGTCATCATTGAGATATTTAGTATTTAGCAAGTTGGTTGTCGAAACTTTATATTCCCATTTACTGTCCTTTTTTTGATAGACTAAACTTGCATTTAAGAAGTCATATTCATTATCAACCGTTTTATTTCCGTTGTAATAATGGTAAAACTCATATTCTGAAACGAACGAAAAACTATCCAAAAAATAGTAATCTAACCTCGCAAAAGGTTTGTCTGTATAATACGTCGAACCACTGTATTTGTTAATCAAAGCATTATAACCAAACTCAATATTAGGCAGGTTTTTATAGTTTGTTGAAGCTTTTACTGTATAACTTTGACTAAAACTCTCCGTAGTTGCCGAAACATTATTCTGAATATTATTAAACTTTGACCAATTCAAACTTGCATTAACAGAAGCTTTATAATTCTTCAGGAAAGAACGTCCGTAATTTCCCATTCCGGAGAAAGTTTCATCGGCTAAATTCGAATTATATGGAACTGATGACTGATTAATTCCCTTAAATTCTGCTGCCGTTTTTATCGCATCTACTTTTTTAGTATAAGTCGCATTAGCAAAAATATTCTCAAAATTGAACATATTATACTTGAAATATCTTAAAGTATGTACCTGTGAAGTAGCATTTTCTAATAAACGATTTCCTCTAAATAAACTACTGTAATCAGATAAAACATAACCCGAAGCCAACTGATTAATATCTGTAAAATCATTTGTCAAAGAGAAATTATAAGTCAACGTTTCTGCCTTTTTAATTTGATATAAGGCGAAAAAATCAGGTAATACCTTGGTGAAATTTTGAGAATAATCTGTCCCTGATTGTGTGTTTGTCATCGAATAGGAATGCAAACTAAGACCTGGTGTCAATGTAAATTTACCTGACAAAATCTTATAATGAAAGCCTAAAAAAGCATCATTAAAATTGTAGTTAACCTGATTGTTATTTTGCGGATCATTCAAATCATTTCTATCTCCATTATCTAACATTTGAAAAATATGAGAATTAAAATCCTGATACGAATACGTGTTTCCTAAAGTTACATTGATATTACTTTTTGGCGTTACCATATAATAGTAATCCAGTTTTGCATCCAGCTTATTTGTTTTCACAAACCGATCCTGATTCAAATCATTTCTCTGTTGTCCTGAAGTATAACCGGACAAAACAAAAGGCTGTGTTTTCAGGTTTGCATTATAAAACGGATTTTCGTCCTGATATAAATGCTCCATTTCAAAAGCAAAAATATTCTTGTCGCTTTGGGTATAATACAAACTCAAATTTTGATTTATTGATGTCGGATCTTGTTTTTTATTCGTCAAAATCGTTTCCAGTGTCGAAGTGTTATTTACAACAGATTCCCTCAACAAATCAGTATCTTCATCTTGCTTGGATAATTTGGTTAAGATGTCGTAATCAAACTGAAACTTGTCATTTGGCTTGTAAGTCGAACTCAATTTAAAAAGTCCAAGATTGTTTTTTTGATGGGTTAATTCATCACGTTTTTGCTGATCTCCCGAATCTAAGATTGTAGTTTGTGATTTAGTTTCAAGATCTGTTTTTGAAGTAGAAAGGATTCCGAAACCGCTAATATTCCAAGCTTTTGTAACCGAATATGAAAAGTTGGTTGCGCCGAATTTCGTTTCGATTTCTTTTGCACGATTATTTCTCAAGACCGAAATTCCCAAATCATTAGAAGAAACATTAAAAGTGCTTCCGCCTTTTTTCATCATATTTTTAAATCCACCCGTAAACTTGAAATAATCCTGGGCCGTTAAGGGTAATTCGCCAATATTATTAAAATTGGTAATTAAATTAATGCTGTATTTTGGACTGTAATAAAATAGTTTAGGATTAATAATATAACGACTATCCAGTTCTCCAACGCCAATTCCGGCGGTTGCATCTCCAAACCAGAAGTTCTTTTTCCCTTCTTTCAGTTTAATATTCATCGCAACATTATCCTGATCGTTTTCGAGACCTTTTAATTGACCAACTTCGTTATAATTTCTTAAAACCTGAATTTTATCAATCGCATCTGCAGGGATATTTTTAACGCCTAACTTGGTATCTCCATCAAAAAAATCCTTGCCTTCAACCATTAATTTGCTGACTTTTTTTCCCTCAACTTCAATTTCACCATCAGCATTTACTTCAACTCCTGGAAGCTTTTTCAAGACGTCTTCCAGTTTTTTCTCCGTTCCGGATTTAAAAGAATCTGCATTATAAACAATAGTATCGCCACTTATCGAAACAGGCATTTCACGAACAATTTCGACGCCTTCTAATTCAATTCCGGTATCATCCATGACAATATTTTGGACAATATTCTCCGTTTTAGTAGAGATTGTAATTTCTTTAGATTTCATTCCGAGATAACTCACTTTAACCGAATAAGAAGTATTTGGCTTTAAAGTCAGTTGAAACTTTCCTTTATCATTGGTAATTCCATAAGAATCCATTGCTTTTGTAGCCGTATTTACAGCCATAATATTGGCCATTTCCAACGGATTTTTTTGTTCGTCCTGAATAAAGCCATCAAAACGAACACTTTGAGCAAAAGAGATCGACGTCATTAAAAAAATGACATAAAGGAGTATATTTTTCATTGAAAAAAAAATAAAGATGAATGTGCTTAAAGTTTATCGTCTGATCATAACAGGACCACCTCCGGGACCGCCTTCGCGCCCGCGATTCATTTCTCTAAACTCTTCCATTTTTTTAATTACGGTTTCATCGTATTCTTTCTGCGAAACCACTTTTCCTTTTTTAGAGGGTTTTATTTCAACTTTATCTTTAGCATTCAAAACAATTTTTGAACATAAAATGGTTGTTTTTCCATCATTGATTTCCAGAATTAAACCAGGTAAACCCCAATAATTCTCAGGTCCCTGATTCACCGGGATTTCTGGCGAATACCAAGCTGTGACAACAATTTCTTTTGGCATTTCAAAATTATCTTCAAAATTGGTTTTCGTTTCCCCCGACGTTTTCTTTACATCGTCTTTCTTTTCTTCAGGTTTTTTATCATCCTTATTTTTTGGTCTGAAATTTCTAAAATCAGTTTTGCTTGGTTCTTTTACAGCTGTTGCTTTGTAGCAAGTATATCCGCCAATTTGCTTGGTTTCCTGTTCTAGTTTCCAGTTTAATTTTGGCAAAGAATCTACCACCAAAAATTCTTTTCCCATAAATTCCTTGTCGACTGTGTACGATTTACTTTTTACATCTTTATAAAAAGTTCCGCCGCCGCCCATAAACGAATTCATCATGATTCTCATTCCACCGCCTTGTTGCCCCGGAGTTTCGATTTTTTCTTCTTCTTTATATATAGAAGCGGATTTATCGAAGTTTAGAATAAAAGTTTTCTCCAGCATTTTTTTCATTCGCTCTTCCATGTTCTTTTGCATTTCTGGCGTGATATCACGATTGCCACGCATGCCTTCAAACTTAGGCACTTGTGTTTTTGACTCATAAACAGCCATTCCCTGAAAATCTTTCTGCGCCTGAGCCTGCACAAAAACAAGCATCAAAGACATATATAAAACTATATTTTTCATTGTATTTTCTTTTAAATTCAGTAAATCCGATAAAACTTACATTCAAATGTATTATTAATTTTAAGATCCAAAAAGTTAAATATATCAATGCCCTTATGATATAGACTAAACCGCTTATTATTAAGACCATTACATTAAAAAAGCTTCAAAAAACAAAATCATCTAAATCTACCCTATTTAAGTACCTTCCTACTTTTGTTTTTTGTAATTTGGCTCTTTTAGAAAACCAAATCTTATGAGCAAAACGGTGCGTAAACTTTTATTTCTACTTTTTCTTACCGGCTCTTTTCTATCCGTTTCTGCACAGATAGGAAAAATGAAGGCTACTCAAATTTCTCACTTTAATACAGATATTGATGAGTTTTTAGGTTATGATTCTTTTGGTTTTTCTTATCAGATAAAAAACAATGTCTTCAGTAAAATCAAAGAAAAAGAAATCCTTGAATACAAAAATGTTTCCTTGGGAGAAATCTCGAAAGTTGATTTGCAGAATCCTTTAAAACTAGTTTTGTTCTATGATGATTTTAATAGTGTGGTCTTATTAGACAATCAACTGAATAAAATGACAGAAATTAATTTTTCATTAAACAATACACCAATTGTTGTCAGTGCGATTGGAATGTCAACCCAAAATCAGTTGTGGATTTTCAACACTTTGAATCAACAAATTGGACTTTTTGATTATCTGAAAAATGAATACAAAACGGTTTCCACTCCGTTAACAGAATCAATAAAATACTACCAAACCGATTTTAATACTTTCTACTGGATTGATAAAAAAAACAATTTCTTTTCCTGCGATATTTTTGGGAAAGTGACTTCCATAGGAAAAGTTGCTGATTTTGATAAATTTGAAGTTATTAATACTCAACAATATATTTTCAGCAAAGCTAATTTGTTGTATTTTAAAGATATTAGCAAACCAAATTCGGATGCAGTTTATGAAATTGAAATTTTAGAAAAATCGTTTGACAAATTCTGCTACAAAGACCAAATTTTATCTATTTTTACATCTAAAGAAATCACAAATTATAAAATCGTAATACCGTAATGCACATAGCAATAGCAGGAAATATAGGCGCAGGAAAAACTACTTTAACTAAATTATTGGCGAAACATTTTAAATGGGAGCCTCATTATGAAGACGTAGTTGACAATCCGTATCTGGACGATTTCTACCATCAAATGGAGCGTTGGTCGTTTAATTTGCAGATTTATTTCTTGAATAGTCGATTCCGCCAAGTACAGCAAATTCGCGAAAGCGGTAAAAAAATTATCCAAGACAGAACGATTTATGAGGATGCTTACATTTTTGCTCCCAACTTGTACTCGATGGGATTAATGACAAGTCGTGATTTTGAAAATTACACTTCTCTTTTTGAATTAATGGAATCTCTGGTAAAAGCTCCGGATTTATTAATCTATTTAAGAAGCTCTATTCCTAATTTAGTTGGACAAATCCACAAACGCGGACGTGAATATGAGAATTCTATTTCGATCGATTATTTAAGCCGTTTGAACGAAAGATACGAAGCCTGGATACAGACTTATAACAAAGGAAAACTTTTAATTATCGATGTTGACAATATCAATTTCGTAGATAATCCGGAAGACTTAGGAAACATCATTAATAGAATTGATGCTGAATTAAATGGGTTATTTTAGAAACACGAATTTCACGAATTTACACTAATAAAAAAATGCCTCTAAATTATTTAGAGGCATTTTTTGTTTCCAGAAGCTTTGTCAAAGTTTTAACTTTCATTAAATATGTTTGTAAATAATTTCTTATTTTTATAGTATTGAAAAATCAATTTCCCAATTTGGGAAAAAATAACTATATTTGCCTAACTAATTATGAGAATAATAGCAAAAAGAACCTTGCAGAATTTTTGGAAACGATTCCCGAACTCCGAGCAACAATTATTATCCTGATATCAAATTTTTGATAAAAATAATTTCAATAATTCTAATGCTATAAAATCTATTTTTGGTTCGGCAGATTTTGTAGGTAGCAATAAAGTTGTCTTTAATATTTGTGGGAATTATTATCGTTTAATTGTAAAAATTAATTACGAAACTCAAATAGTCTATGTTTTGTTTGTGGGGACGCATAATGAATATGACGATTTGAAAGACATTAAAAATTTGTAAAAATGGAAATAAGACCTATAAAAACAGAAAAAGATTATGATTTAGCACTAGAAAGAGTAAACGTACTTTTTGATGCTAAACCAAACACAAATGAAGGCGATGAATTAGATATTTTAGTAACACTTATAGAAAAGTATGAAAAAATTCATTATCCAATTCCTGAACCTGATCCAATTGAAGCTATTAAATTCATGATGGAGCAAAACGGACTTACAGATGCCGATCTTGGAGTAATTTTAAATAGCCGATCAAGAGTTTCAGAAATATTTAAACGCAAAAGAGCTCTGAACATAAAACAGATTAGAATTTTAACCGAAGTATTGCATATTCCCGCCTCAACTTTAATCAAAGAATATGCGTTGAAACACTAGAAACAAAAAAATGCCTCTAAATTATTTAGAGGCATTTTTTATTTATAGAACTTTTTTCAAAGTTTAAAAATATTTTCGCTTATTTAAGCCAAACCCGACAGGTTTTAAAAACCTGTCGGGTTTATGAGAGCGTAAAAAACTTTGACAAAATTATATCAAGTTGTCTTTTTATTTTGCAGCTTCAATTTTTGCTTTTACTTCAGCTTCTGTTCCTTCATAAACTTCGGTAGTTGTTTTACCGTTTTCTGTTTTCGTTACAGTTCCAACGGTTACACCATTTACAGTCGATAAATTAACCTCAAGTCTGTTTTTACTGTATTTAGTAGTATCAAAACAATCTGTTTTTTGGTGCATGTATTTTCCGTTTGCATCATAATTTGCTAAACATTTTGCAGTTTCTTCGGCTGTACATCCTTTTTCTTTGCACATTTTCGCGCATTCTTCTTTAGTCATTCCTGACATATCTCCGCATTTAGAAACTCCTCCTGCGTGCATTTCCATTTTAACACAACAAGAACCTTTTTGAGCCATTCCAGAGGAATGTCCTTCTCCTAAAATTGGTGCAACTACCAAACCAATTAAACAAGTTAGTTTAATCAAGATATTCATTGACGGCCCTGATGTATCCTTAAAAGGATCTCCAACTGTATCTCCGGTAACTGCTGCTTTGTGTGCATCAGAACCTTTATACGTCATTTCTCCATTGATCATTACTCCTGCTTCAAAAGATTTTTTAGCATTGTCCCAAGCTCCTCCAGCATTGTTTTGAAAAACTGCCCAAAGCACTCCGGAAACTGTAACTCCTGCCATATATCCTCCTAACATTTCAGCAATTAACTGATTGTTGTCTCCATAAACTAATTTACCTAACAATACGATTGCAATCGGGAAACCAATTGTCAGGATTCCTGGCAACATCATTTCGCGTAAAGCAGCTTTTGTAGAAATCTCAACACATTTTCCGTATTCAGGTTTTCCGGTTCCTTCCATAATTCCCGGAATTTCCTTAAACTGACGACGTACTTCATAAACCATATCCATAGCTGCTTTTCCAACAGAATTCATCGCTAAAGCCGAGAAAACTACTGGAATCATTCCACCCACAAAAAGCATCGCTAAAACTGGTGCTTTAAAAATATTAATTCCATCAATTCCTGTAAAAGTAACATACGCTGCAAATAATGCTAAAGATGTTAATGCTGCGGATGCAATTGCAAAACCTTTTCCGGTTGCCGCAGTTGTGTTTCCTACTGAATCTAAAATATCTGTTCTGGTACGAACTTCTTTTGGTAATTCGCTCATTTCGGCAATTCCTCCAGCATTGTCTGAAATTGGTCCGAAAGCATCAATCGCTAATTGCATCGCTGTAGTAGCCATCATTGCCGAAGCTGCCAAAGCTACTCCATAAAATCCTGCTAAGGCATACGAAATCCAGATTGCTGCCGCAAACAATAATACTGTTGGAAATGTAGAAATCATTCCTGTTGCTAAACCAGCAATAACGTTTGTTCCTGCTCCTGTCGATGATTTTTGTACAATTGCCATAACCGGTTTTGTACCTAATCCTGTATAATATTCTGTAACCGACGAAATAGCTCCACCAACTACTAATCCGACTAAAGTGGCGTAGAAAACACGCATTGACGAGATATCTTTAGAGCCTTCTCCAAAAAAGCTCATTTGCATCGTTTCCGGCAACATATATTGTACTAAGAAGAAACAGGCAATTGCAGTTAAAACAATCGAAACCCAGTTTCCTATATTTAAAGCTTTTTGTACTTGTGCTTCTTTAGCATTATCATCTGATATTTTCACTAATGTAGTTCCGATAATCGAGAATAAAATTCCGAAACCGGCAATTGCCATTGGAAGTAAAATTGGACCTATTCCGCCAAAAACATCCTGAATGTTTCCGCCCATATCTTTGATCACATAGTTTCCTAAAACCATTGCAGCCAAAACTGTTGCTACATACGAACCAAATAAATCTGCTCCCATTCCGGCAACGTCTCCAACATTATCTCCAACGTTATCTGCAATTGTAGCAGGATTACGAGGATCATCTTCCGGGATTCCGGCTTCAACTTTACCTACTAAATCAGCACCAACATCGGCTGCTTTTGTGTAGATTCCACCACCAACTCTGGCAAACAATGCAATTGATTCTGCACCAAGTGAAAATCCCGCTAAAGTCTCCAAAACTTTGGTCATATCTTCAGATGAAGTCCAAACTCCGTTCATAAATACTTGAAAGAAAACAATAAAGAATCCTGTTAGACCTAAAACCGCTAAACCTGCAACACCAAGTCCCATTACTGTTCCACCGCCAAAAGAAACTTTCAAGGCTTGTGGTAAACTTGTACGAGCAGCCTGAGTTGTTCTAACATTCGTTTTAGTAGCTATTTTCATTCCCATATTTCCAGCTAAAGCAGAGAAGAATGCACCAAAAATAAAAGCTACAACTATTAATATATGTGTGGTAGGAACGATAAAAGAAATTCCGGCTAAAACTAAACTGGCGCCAATTACAAAAAAAGTCAATAATCGATATTCGGCTTTTAAAAATGCGAGAGCACCTTCGTAAATGTGATCTGAAATCTCTTTCATTTTGCCATCACCCGCATCTTGTTTTAAAACCCAAGTCCTTTTTATTCCCATGAAAAGTAATCCTATAATTGCCATAACAATTGGCAAGTAAATCATAAATGCATTCATAATATTTTAACGGTTTTTGGTTAATAGTCAATAAACTAACTAAAACGAATTTAAACAAAAAAGCAATACTCCTGACGGAGTATTGCTTTTTTTATAATAGAATAGGGCAAAAATTATTTAATACTAAATAATCCCTCTGGTTTGTTTTCAATATCGTTAAAACGCTTAGTACACTCAGCAATAATTGTAAAAGCTTCGTTTACGTCTCCCCAACCTTCAACATCTACTTGTTTGTTTTCAAGATCTTTGTAAACCTGGAAGAAATGCTCGATTTCTTTCAATAAGTGTCCATTAATATCTGAAAGGTCATTTAATGAATTCCAGATTGGATCTGAAACTGGTACACAAATAATTTTCTCGTCTGGTCCTTTATCGTCTGCCATATGAAAAACACCAATTGGTTTTACTTCTATAACACATCCAGGAAAAGTTGGTTCGTTTATCAAAACCAATACATCAAGAGGATCACCATCAAGAGCTAAAGTTTCAGGAATAAATCCATAATCTGCAGGGTACATCATTGAAGAGAATAACATTCTGTCGAAACGCATTCTTTTGATTTCAAAATCGTACTCATATTTATTTCTGCTTCCTCTTGGTATTTCGATCAATACATCGAAAGTCGTTAGTTTGTCTGCGGTCATTTTCGTTTTTTATTTTTTCTATAAATTCGATTGCAAAAGTAACTAAAGAATCCTTTTTTACAATAAAAAACTGCATTAATCTACGCACTTTTCTTTTAAATAACAGCCAGTTAATATGTAATTTTTCTGTTTCGCTTATTTAAGTAATAATGCCAAAGTAAATATGTGGCATAAGATCGATACGGACTCCATTGTTTGGCATGAATTTCCATTTCTTGTTTGTCGTGAATATCAAGCAATTCTTTGATTGTATTTACAACCGCAATATCTCCCAACGGAATCAAATCCGGTTTCTGGAGGCAAAACATCAGGTAGATATCAATAGTCCAATTTCCGATGCCTTTGAGCTTTATCAACTCTTCCCGGACTTGTTCAGCAGATTTTGTCGCTAAACTCTCTATATCTAATTCTTGATTTAAAACGGCATCGGCTAAGATTTTGATGTACTTCGTTTTTTGACGGCTTACACCAAGGTTTCTAAATTCTTCATCCGGTAAAACTGACATAGTTTCGGGATTACAAGTTGTATAAGCTTTTATTTTTAAGAATGTGGCTTTCGCCGAATCTATAGAAACTTGTTGCTCGAGAATTAACAATACCAAAGTTTCGAAACCTTGCGGGCGTTTCGGGATTGGCGGTAATCCATATTTTTGGATAATTTCCTGAAATATTGGATTTTTGGTTGATAGAAAATCAATTGCTTCTTGCATAACTTTGATTTAAGTCTGTTCAAAATTAAATAAAAAAGAATCTCGCAAAGACGCGGAGACGCAAAGAATTAAAAACTTAGCGACTTGGCGTCTTTGCGAGATTATTAAATAGCTTTCGCTTTTATTTCATCTGACAAAAAAAATTAGAAATAAAATCCAAAAGATCCTTTTACTGCAAATTTGTTGGCATCTGGTGTATCTAAATAACTTCCTCTCCAAGAGAAATCGATTCTGAATACTTTGAAGATATTTCCTATTCCGGCGTTATATTCCCAATATACATTTTCTGGCGCATTATAAGGCTGATCTGAAGCATTTATTGCTCTATTAGCGTTTGAAATAGTTCCGTGAACTGCTTTTACGCCTACAAATTCTCTCCAGTTTAGTTTTCTCATAAATGGAATTCTGGAGAATAATCTTCCTCCAAAATCATGATTCCATTGTAAAGTTGTGTATTGATCTGTTATGAACTCATAAAAATTTAAGTTACTAAACGTATTTTCGATTGTAAAATAAGTCTGGTTTCCAGGAATCACACTCATTAATCCTAACGGAATTGTACCAAAGGTTTTTCCGGTTTCAAGAATAATATTCGATCTTCCTAAAGGTCCTATAATAATTGGCTGTTTATAGAATAATTGTATTTTTTCGTAAGCAAAATCACTATTAAGAACTCCTTTTAAACCATAACTAAAGTTTACAAAGAAATGGCTGAATGGGCTATCAACAAGACTACGTTCTACTCCAAAACCTATAGTTTTACGATTTGGCATATACTCAAACTGAATATTTGCCTCAGATTGCGTTACAGAACTTTGAACAACTCCGGCAGGATTTGCTGCGGTTGGCAAAGTACTATAATAATCTAAACTAAAAATAGGAGAAGCTGATTCTAAAGTTCTATAGGAAAGTCCTGCCTGAACAACGAAATTCTTTTTGACCTCCATTTCAACAGAAACATTACTCAAATTTATATTGGTTAATTTTCCGTTACTTCCAGTTGTAAACAAAGCCGATGAAGCAAAACTTCGCCCCAAAATATCATTTGTCGTGGTTAAGCTGGCACCTATTTGTTCAATATCACGCCTATTTCCTCCCGAAATAATAATTCGGTTTTTCTTGTCGACCATCCATTTTCCTGAAACTCCGTATTTGAATTTATTATCATCAAATCCGTATGCTGTATAAGCTTGTATACGCCATGGATCGTTTGGTCCAAAATAGGTTCTTCCTCCTGCTCTGATCCTCAAACCTTCGACTTCATTATAACCAAATGTGGAGAATATAGGTCCAAAATCGAAGTTTTTAAATTCGACATAACCACTGCCTAAAATTGAGACGAGACTATATAATTGCTTAAATCGCTTGACGGTTTGCAAGGTATCTAACATTTTATAGATTCCTGCTTCGTCTTTATTTAACTTCTCAAAACGATTTTCTTCCCAGAATTCTGGCGGTCGGTCATAAACAGCGTTGTCAATAAAATTGACTTCTTCTTTATAAAACTTTTCCGGTTTTGGCAGATTGAATTTATGATTTCGATATAATGTTGTTCGTTTTCCGTAGACTCCTTTCGATTTTTCTTTTTTATTCAACGCAAAATCCGACATCATATAATCGCGTGTCAATAGAAAAATAGAGTCATTTTCTACATCAAATTCCTGTTCGATATAAATATCTTTTACCCAGTTAATATTGGCACTTTTAGTCACACCCATATTAATTTTCTTGATTGCAAAAGTAGAATCGTTTACCCAAAAGTCTCCTTTAAAGGTTAATTCGTTTTTACGTCTTGGATAAAAAACAATATTATAACACCATTTTTTGTCAATAAATGCACTGTCTTTTAAAACATAATTATAGACATCAATTCCGGTTGTTGAAAGCGGACTCGTAAAACTCTTATCAAAAAATTTAAGGTGATTATCATAAATATTATAATCTGAATAAAGATCTTTTACAAATGACAAGATCTGCTGATTGCCATTGAACCCTGACATTTTATTCCCGGTTATATTCTCTTTTACCTTCTTTAATTTATTATCGCCATAAACATCATAAACAGATTCATTGATGAAAATTGGCAAATACGTTTTTCCGGTAACATCTGATGTATCAACATGATTAAACACAAACTCCATTCCTTTAAAGAGTTTATTCTTCATAAAAGCACTATCGATTGTGTTCATGTCGAACTCAACTTTCTCGTACTTTTGCATTTGATACTGATTGAATTGATAAAGACCGTTTTTACGTTTTCTTTCCCAAATTTTTCTCAATATATCCAATGCAGGATTATTCTTTTTGGATGTTTTACCGGTAAAAATTACAACTTCATTTAATGCTTCAGCTTCATTCAAAACAATTTTAAAATCATAATTTACAGCTTTTTCTAACGGAACCTCCTTGTCAGAAAATCCGGCAGAAGTAACTAATAAAGCAGTATAAGTGTTTGGCGATTCGAGATAAAAACGCCCATCTTCATTAGAAACGATTCCTGTATTTGATCCTTTAAAAACAACATTGGCAAATGGAACAGGCTGATTTGATTTATCCAAAACAATTCCGCTCACTTTAGTTTGTGCAATAGCAATACTCGCAAATGCGAATACAAAAAACAGGCTGAGTAAAATTATTCTTTTCATAATCCGGCAAAAAAAAAACTTCATCAATTAATATGACTGATGAAGTTTTATGAGTATTGTTTAATTGACTATTTGTACATTACTTTCTTTACTGCTTTTACTACATCAGCTGCATTTGGCAACCAGTCTTTTAGTAAAACAGGAGAGTAAGGTGCTGGTGTATCAGCAGTTGTAATACGTTGAATTGGCGCATCAAGGAAATCAAAAGCTTGCTCCTGAACGATATATGTGATTTCAGATGAAATACTTGCAAATGGCCACGCTTCTTCTAAGATTACTAAACGATTTGTCTTTTTAACAGATTTAAGAATTGCATCTTTATCCATAGGACGAACTGTTCTTAAATCGATAATTTCACATGAAATTCCTTCTTTAGCTAATTCATCAGCAGCAATAAAAGCTTCTTTGATAATTTTTCCGAAAGAAACGATAGTTACATCTGTTCCTTCACGTTTAATATCAGCAACTCCTAATGGAATTGTATATTCTCCGTCTGGCACTTCACCTTTGTCACCATACATTTGCTCAGATTCCATAAAAATTACAGGATCGTTATCACGAATTGCAGATTTCAAAAGTCCTTTTGCATCGTAAGGAGTTGAAGGCACAACAACTTTCAGTCCCGGAGTATTTGCAAACCAGTTCTCTAAAGCCTGAGAGTGAGTAGCTCCTAATTGACCTGCAGAAGCAGTTGGTCCACGAAAAACGATAGGCACATTGAATTGTCCTCCTGTCATTTGACGCATTTTAGCAGCGTTATTTATAATTTGATCAATACCTACTAAACAGAAGTTGAATGTCATATACTCAACAATAGGACGACAACCGTTCATAGCTGATCCTACTGCAATTCCTGTAAAACCAAGCTCAGCAATTGGAGTATCGATTACTCTTTTTTCGCCAAACTCAGCAAGCATTCCTTTTGAAGCTTTGTAAGCTCCGTTATATTCTGCAACTTCTTCGCCCATTAAATATATGGATTCATCGTGACGCATTTCTTCGCTCATCGCTTCACAAATGGCCTCTCTAAATTGTATTGTTCTCATATTTATATTGTATGTTGAATTTTCTGAAGAGCAAAAATAAATATTTTAAATAACTTAAAAGCATAAATTAGATTTAAAATCACATGAACTTCCTTCTGTCTTCTGCTTTTAACTTTTTAAAATTTATTGTGATATTTACGAAATCGATGTAAAAGCAACTCTTTCATTCCTAAAACACTTTTGATACAAATTCAACTTTATTTGTTGCATTCTTAATTTTCACAAAATTCTTTCTTTAAAACGTAACAATTAAAATTGTAGTATAATTACAGCCAAAGTTTAACAGTTGTTGATCCTTATCCCATTACAAAATTCCTAAGAATCAATCAAAATGACTGCATTATCTCTTTTCAGCAACCATGAAACAGCTTCAAAATTTCAGAATCTGCGAAATCGTAATAGTTTTCAAAAAATATTATGCATGCATAGTATATTATTCCGATTTTAATTTCTAAATTTGTAAAAGAATATTATAAATATAAAATATATACTTATGAAAATATTAGTTTGCATCAGCCACGTGCCTGATACTACTTCAAAAATTAACTTCTCCAATGGTGACTCAGAATTCGATACCAATGGTGTTCAATATGTAATTAATCCTAATGACGAGTTTGGTCTTACACGTGCAATTTGGTTTCAGGAACAACAAGGTGCTACTGTAACTGTAGTAAATGTTGGAGGTCCTGATACAGAACCAACTTTACGTAAAGCATTAGCGATTGGTGCAAACGAAGCTATCCGCGTAAATGCAAACCCAACTGATGGTTTTTTTGTTGCAAAACAACTTGCCGAAGTAATTAAAAATGGTGGTTATGATTTAGTAATTGCCGGAAAAGAATCTTTAGATTATAATGGTGGAATGGTTCCTGGAATGATCGCAGGAATTTTAGGTTCAAACTTTTTAAATTCTTGTACTGCCTTAACAGTTGACGGAAATAATGTAAAAGCGGTTCGTGAAATTGATGGTGGAAAAGAAACTGTTAGTACTACTTTACCATTAATCATTGGTGGTCAAAAAGGTCTTGTTGAAGAAAAAGATCTTCGTATTCCAAACATGAGAGGAATTATGACCGCAAGAACAAAAGCTCTTACTATTCTTGAGCCAGTTGACGCTCCTGTAAATACAAAAGCGGTGAAATTTGAAAAACCAGCTCCAAAATCAGCAGTAAAATTAGTTTCTCCTGATAATTTAGATGAGTTAATCAATTTATTACACAACGAAGCAAAAGTAATCTAGTAATCAGTTTTCAGTCGCAGATTTCAGTTTATAAACTTGAAACCTGACCCGAGAGCTTTGCTCGAATAGGCGGAGCAAACTTTAAACTTTTAAACAAAAAAATTATGTCAATATTAATATATGCAGAATCTGCAGAAGGAAAATTTAAAAAAGTTGCTTTTGAATTAGCTTCTTACGCTAAAAAAGTAGCCGAAACATTAGGAACTACCGTTACAGCTTTAACTGTAAACATCAGCGATGTAAGCGAATTGTCTAAATACGGAGTTGATAAAGTATTAAAAGTAAACAACGATAAATTAGCAGGTTTTACAGCTAAGGCTTACGCCGATGTTATCAAACAAGCTGCTGAAAAAGAAGGAACAAAATTAGTTTTACTTTCTTCTACAACAGATAGTATTTATCTTTCATCATTAGTGGCAGTGGCTTTAAATGCTGGTTTTGCTTCAAACGTTGTTGGATTACCGGTTAGCACTTCGCCTTTTCAGGTAAAAAGAAATGCTTTCTCAAACAAAGCTTTTAACATTACTGAAATCAACACTGATGTAAAAGTTCTTGGTTTAGCTAAAAACTCTTACGGAATCTTCGAAAGTGCAGGATCTGCAACTGAAGAAGACTTTAATCCAACAATTGGCGACAATGATTTTGGAGTAAAAGTAGAATCTGTAGAGAAAGTAACAGGAAAAGTATCAATTGCTGATGCTGATATCGTAGTTTCTGGCGGACGTGGACTTAAAGGTCCTGAAAACTGGGGAATGATCGAAGAATTAGCTTCTGTATTAGGTGCTGCAACGGCATGTTCTAAACCAGTTTCTGATTTAGGATGGAGACCTCACAGTGAGCACGTTGGACAAACAGGAAAACCAGTTGCAACTAACTTATATATTGCAATAGGAATCTCTGGAGCTATTCAGCATATCGCTGGTATCAACTCCTCAAAAGTAAAAGTAGTTATCAATAATGACCCTGAAGCTCCTTTCTTTAAAGTGGCTGATTATGGTGTTGTTGGAGATGCATTCGAAATTGTACCTCAATTAATTGAGAAATTAAAAGCTTTCAAAGCTCAACATTCTTAATTTAAAAATCTCTATAAAAATATAGCTGCCTAAAAACAAGATAATCGTATCTTTGTTTTAGGTGGCTTTTTTGTTCCATATTTTTTGATTAAAATTGCACCTTTATTTTTCAATCAAAAAAAGTACTAAAATGAGGCATTAATTGCCCTTTTTTACCCACATATATGAGTCTAGTAAAATTATCCATAAAAGGAATTTCATACAGTCAAACTCAAAATGGCGCTTATGCCTTAATTTTGAATGAAGTTGATGGCGAAAGAAAATTACCTATAGTTATTGGCGCTTTTGAAGCACAGTCAATTGCTATTGCCTTAGAAAAAGAAATTAAACCTCCTCGCCCATTAACACATGATTTGTTTAAAAACTTCGCAGAAAGGTTTGATATTGTAGTAAAACAAGTAATCATTCACAAACTTGTAGATGGTGTTTTTTATTCAAGTTTGATTTGCGAAAGAGATAAAATTGAAGAAATTATCGATGCCAGAACTTCTGATGCAATTGCTTTAGCATTACGTTTCAATGCACCAATTTTTACCTATAAAAACATTTTAGACAAAGCCGGAATTTACTTAAAATCAAATACTGCAGAAACTGATCAGGGTTCTCAGGAAATTGACGACGTGCTTTCGAATCCTGAAACTTTTGGTCACGAAGAAGAAACCAATCAATCCGGAGATGTTTATGCAAAACATAGTTTACAAGAACTAAATGAGCTTTTAGATCAGGCGGTTTCTCAGGAAGATTATGAAAAAGCAGCAAAAATCAGAGACGAAATCTCAAAACGTTAATTCTTATTGTTTAATTGTGAATTCGTTTAATCGATTAAACAGTTCAACGAATAACTGAATAAACCAAATTATGAAACAATACTTAGATTTAGTAAAACATGTTTTAGAAAACGGTAACCAAAAAGGGGACCGAACAGGAACCGGAACAAAAAGCGTTTTTGGTTATCAGATGCGTTTTGATTTAAGTGAAGGTTTCCCAATGGTAACAACCAAAAAATTGCACTTAAAATCTATCATTTACGAACTGCTTTGGTTTTTAAAAGGTGATACAAATATTAAATATCTTCAGGAAAACGGAGTAAAAATCTGGGATGCCTGGGCAGATTCTAATGGCGATCTTGGTCCCGTTTACGGACATCAATGGAGAAATTGGAATAGTGAAGAAATCGATCAGATATCTGAATTAATTACAGAACTAAAAACAAACCCAAACAGTCGTCGAATGCTGGTTTCTGCATGGAATCCATCGGTTTTACCTGATACTAAAAAATCATTTGAAGAAAACGTTGCAAATAACAAGGCTGCTTTACCTCCTTGCCACGCTTTTTTTCAGTTTTATGTTTCGAGTCCCGACACTGAAAAAGGTGAAACAAAAGGGAAGCTATCTTGTCAATTATACCAACGAAGCGCCGATATATTTTTAGGAGTTCCTTTTAATATTGCTTCGTATGCATTATTAACTATGATGATTGCTCAGGTTTGCGATCTTGAAGCAGGAGAATTTATTCACACCTTTGGAGACGCGCACATTTATAACAATCATTTTGAACAACTAGAATTGCAATTAACCCGTGAGCCAAAACCATTACCAAAAATGATTTTGAATCCTGAGATTAAAAACATTTTTGATTTTGATTATAATGATTTCACGCTTGTAGATTACGAGCCGCATGCCGGAATAAAAGGAAGTGTTGCTGTATAAAAATTATAAAAAAATCCGCTTAAAATTTTAAGCGGATTTTTTATATCACTAATACACTATTTTCGCTTCCTGCAAAATCATTCCATTTATACGAATCAGCTTCAGGATCGTTAACATAACTTCCGTCAATCACATACTTAAACTCGTAAATTGCATCTTTTACTAAGTCATAAGTAGCTTTAAAAGTTCCGTTTTTCAACTTACTCAAAGTTCCTTCTTCAACACTCCAGTTGTTAAAATCTCCAACAACTGCAGCCGAACTTGCTTCTTTAGCATCTATAGAAAATGTAACTTTACAAACCGGCTTCGTTTTAATAAATTGTTTTTTTAAAGACATAACTATTTAGTTTTTAGATTCATACACTAAATTACATAAATTCAAACGAACTTTCAATACTCACACAAGCGATTTATGATAATATCAAAAATGCACTATTATTTAAATCATATCAATAATTTATGGTCTCATAAATTTTGTATTCTGAATTCGTAACTCATTTTAAGACAAATAATCTCCACTCAAAATATTGTGTTTTCAAAATAAATTCTAACTTTATAATCTCATTTATCTCACATGGAAAAAGAAGTACACGAACAATACGAATATGCCAGAAGAAGACTTAGGCAAAAGAAAGTGCTTTATTTTCATTTTGTGCTTTTTCTATTAGGAAGTTTATTTTTATTTATTGCCAACAGATTTTTTGGTTTTGGCGGCACTACCAATCAAAATTGGTGTATCTGGGCCATAACGATATGGTTTTTTGTCTTTATTCTACACTTTATAAAAGTTTATATTACAGACAGATTTATGAATAAAAAATGGGAGAGAGAACAAATTGACAGACTTGTTGCTTTACAGCAAAAAAGAATTAGTCAATTAGAATCGAGAATAAATGAGGATACCGAAAATAAAATTTAGTTCAGCATACCATGATTATAATGATAGCGGCTGTTGCCGAAAATAATGCCCTTGGAAAGAATAATGAATTAGTTTGGCACTTACCTAATGATTTTAAAAGATTCAAATCACTTACAACTAATCATCATATCATTATGGGTAGAAAAACTTTCGAAAGTTTTCCTAAGCCATTACCAAATAGAGTTCATGTAATAATTACTCGCCAAACAGATTATTATCCAGAAGGCTGTATTGTTGTAGACAGTATTGAGAAAGCTATTACCGCATGTCCTGAAAATGAAGATTTATACATTATAGGTGGAGGAGAGATTTACAATCTGGGATTGCCTTATGCAGATATTATAGAAATAACAAAAGTACATCACACTTTTGAGGCAGATACTTTCTTTCCTAAAATTAACGAAAACGAATGGCAGCTTGTAGAAACCGAAGAAAACTTTAAAGATGAGAAACATCTTTATGATTATACCTACGAGACATACATCCGAAAATAAAAAAAAACATCCTCTTTTGAAGGATGTTTTTTAAAACGATTGATTTCTAGACAGGACTCATTCAAGAAGTAGTTTTGGAAAAAAAATCACAAGTGTTTGAAAAAAAAATAAGCACTTGAATAACTGAATAACATTGAATGTTAAATTGAGAACGAATCTCAAAAGAGCCTTTAATAACAAATACCACTAAGATATTAAAGGCAAGAAAATTAAAATTTCCAAAAACAAATTTAATCCTAAGAACGTATTTCGCACTTTCAAAACAGTATTGACCCCAAGAACAATACTTTCAAAACTACTTTCAAGAACAAATGAAACACCAGTGCAAAAAAAGCATTCATTTGATTTGAGTCATTTAATAACTATCAATCATTAAATTTTAATCATTTTTACTTTAGCAAAAGTGGTCATTAAATATACATTCCACAATACCCTGTTTTGGTGATTTTTTCAGAATACCCCATTTTGGTGATACCTTGCGAAATCTTCAATAAGGGTAAAAAATCATTCTTAAAAACATTTGATTTACAAATAAAAAAACTCAATTACAGTTAATCTAGATTGTTTATATTTGCCTAAATAAAAAAAATGTCTGAAAAAATAACTCCATATAAAGACTCTTCTTTAGGCAAGAAAGAGCAGGTTGCCCAAATGTTTGATAACATCTCTGGGAACTACGACAATTTAAATCGCGTAATTTCATTTGGAATCGATGTTAAATGGCGAAAAAAAGTATTAAAAATAGTTTCAGACACAAAACCAAAAATCATTCTTGATATCGCAACAGGAACTGGTGACTTAGCTATTTTAATGTCACAAACTAATGCTGAAAAAATTATTGGTCTGGACATTTCAGCAGGAATGCTTGAAGTAGGAAAAAAGAAAGTTGAAGAAAAAAAACTTTCTAATGTTATTGATTTAGTTTTAGGAGATTCTGAAAACATTCCTTTCGAGGACAACTATTTTGACGCTATAACTGTTGGTTTTGGAGTTCGAAATTTCGAAAATCTTGAAAAAGGTTTTTCTGAAATCTTAAGAGTTTTAAAACCAAATGGTGTTTTTGTAATTTTAGAAACATCAGTACCGGATAAAACACCATACAAACAAGGATATAATTTTTATAGCAAAAACATACTGCCAATTATAGGAAAATTATTCTCTAAAGACAATTCTGCCTACGGTTATTTGTCTGAATCTGCAGCCGCTTTTCCTTATGGAGAAGCTTTAAACAATATTTTGAGAAAAATTGGGTTTATAGATGTTGTAGCTTTACCTCAAACTTTTGGTGTTGCAACCATTTATTCTGCTTCTAAAAAATAGTATGAAAAAAACTGTAATCTTAATTTTATTAGTCTTATTATCCTCAAAAGGATATTCGCAATTTGCTAAAAGTATGTTTAGCAAAGATCCTATTATTAACCTCGAAAACTGGCAAAAACAACGCCTGTATTTTGGATATTATTTAGGATTCAACAGTTTCGATTTTAAAATTGATTATAAAACCCCGGTACCAGATGATATTCAGGTAAAAAAAACGACGGGTTTTAATGTTGGCGTTGTTGCCGATTTAAGATTACAGGAATATATCAATCTGCGATTCGAGCCAGGTTTGTATTATACAAAACGTGATTTATACTATCCGCACACGCCAGGCGCTTTGGAATCGTTTTATCTACGAGAAGTAAATAGCACCTATATTCATTTTCCTTTACTACTTAAATTCTCTGCTCTGAGGACTGGAAACATTCGCCCTTATTTAGTTGGCGGAATGTCATCTACATTAAACCTATCAAGTAACGCAAAATCAAAAGATGACAATTTTGAAGGAAAGTTTAGAGTAAAACAATGGACCGCAGCCTATGAACTGGGTTTTGGAATTGATTTTTTCTCTGAATACTTTATTTTCTCTCCTTCTATTAGAGGAATGTTTGGTATTACAGATGAATTAATTCGTGATAATCCTGCAAATGGAGCAAGTCCTTGGACCGGAAACATTGATTCGATGAAATCGAGAGCGATTTTAATTAATTTTACTTTCCATTAAAACAAAAAACTAACTATTTCGTTTAAACTCACTAAGAATAATTGCCGTTGCGGTAGCTACATTTAAACTTTCGGTTTTTTGAAGCTCACCAAATCTGGGAATTGTGAGTCGGCTTGTAACTATATTTTCAATCTCTGCCGAAATACCATTGGCTTCATTACCCATAACAATAATTCCGTCTTGAGGTAATTTTGATTGATAAATATTTTCTCCGTCCATAAATGTACCAAACACCGGTAGATTCGTTTGACTTATAAATGTTTTAAGATCGACATAGTTTACGTTTACTCTGGCAATTGACCCCATTGTAGCTTGCACAACTTTAGGATTGTAGATATCAACAGTTTCTTTTGAACAAATAATCTGCTTAATCCCAAACCAATCGCAAAGGCGTAAAATAGTTCCTAAATTTCCAGGATCACGAATGTCGTCTAAAGCTATAATCAAGCCTGAATCTATTATTTTGTTTTCGGCAGGAATTTTGAAGACTGCTAAACAAGAATTTGGAGTCGTCAGGGCACTTATTTTTTTAAGTTCCTGTTCGTTTATAAGTGTTCGTTTTGAAGCCTGAACCGCTTCAAAATCATTTAGAGTCGTGTACAAATGCTCTAATTCAAAATTGGATTGCAACAATTCTTGAATTACTTTTACTCCTTCAGCAAAAAATAATTGATTTGCAAAACGTTGCTTTTTTTGATGTAAACTTGAGATAAGCTTTATTTGGTTTTTACTAACCATAAAATAATGTACTTTTGAATTAAATATTTTAGAACACTTGAAAAAGAATTCCACAAAAATAATAGCATTTATCCTAATAGCAATATTTATTTGCGCTTGTAATGCCGTAAAAAGAGTTCCCGATGGAAAAAACCTTCTTGTAAAAAATAATATTGTTGTAAACGGAAAGAATACAAATGACGAAATTGCCTCAAATCAAATGTATCAAAAACCAAACGGTACTTTATTAGGTTTTAAATTACGTCTTAATCTATACAACCTGGCCAATTTAAATCCGGATTCTACTTATCAGGCAAAGTTCAAGAATAATCCAGGAAAATATGAGCGCCAATCTAAATTGTTATCTGCAAAACAAGTAGATCGCCTTGGGCAATCATTCTTTTACAAAGGTATTCATGAATTCTTAAAAAGCACCGGCGAACCGCCCGTTATTATCGATACTGCAAAAACAAAAAAATCGCTATTACGTTTGAAGTATTATTATTTCAACAATGGTTATTTTAACGTTTCTACAGATTACACTATGGACAGCGTTGCGAGAAAAAAAGCCAAAATAAATTATAATATTACTACCGGCCCTGCTTACACTCTGGATACTATTAAAACCAAAATCATGACTCCGGCATTAGATTCGTTATATAAAACTAATCCTGAAGCACCTCTAATAAAATCTGGAAATCAATATAAAACTTCTGATTTTGAAGATGAAAAAAATCGTATAACTACCTATTTTAGAAATCACGGCGCTTATTACTTTCAGCCAACTTATGTTACTTTTGACATTGATACCATTGGTAAAAAAAACAAAGCCGATGTCACTTTAATAGTAAACAACAACAATATTCAGGAAAGAGATTCAAGCAGAACAGAACCGTTTAAATTGTATAAAATTAGCGACGTAAACATTTACACGGATTATTCGGCAGCAAATGCAAAAACTAAAATTACAGACAGTACAACCTACAACAACTTTAACTTATACAGTTATAAAAAGCTAAAATACAAACCACGTGCTATTACGGATGCTGTTTTTATCAATAAAGGAAGTACTTTCTCTGACACGAGAACTACTCTTTCGTCAAGATATTTAAACAACTTGAAAATCTTTAATTATCCTTCGATTCAATACGAAGTTGATAAACGCGACTCAACGGCACAATCCTTAATTGCAAATGTTTATTTGACGCCGAGAAAAAAATATAGCTTTGGAGCCACTTTTGACGTAACACATTCTAATATTCAGGATTTTGGTATTGGAGCAAGTATTTCCGAAACTATTCGAAATGTTTTTAACAGAGCCGAGACTCTGGAAATTTCTACACGTTTAAATCTGGGTTCCTCTAAAGATATGGCGAATCCGAATAATAATTTCTTTAACGTTTCAGAATATGGTGTAGACTTAAAACTGAATTTCCCAAGAATTCTGATGCCTTTTGGAACCGAGAAAATTATCCCGAAAAGGATGATTCCGTCCACGAGTGTATCTGCAGGTTTTTCCAAGCAAAGAAACATCGGATTGGATAAAGAAAATTTCACAGGCGGTATTGCTTACAACTGGTCTCCGAAAAGAAACAATACTGCAAAACTGGAATTGCTAAACGCGCAATTTGTTCGAAACTTAAATCCCAATAATTATTTTAATGTCTATACTTCTTCTTATAATGAATTAAATAGTATTGCCAATCAATATAACACTGATCCAAAAAATATTGATGACAACGGAAACCTAATTATATCCTCAGGAACAAATACATTCACCAGACAAGTACTAACCGATCAGACAGTATTGAGACCTGGAGATCCCCAATATAAGGATGTAGAAAGTATTGAAGAAAGAAGAATTCGTTTGACCGAAAATGACTTTATTCTGGCGACAAGTTATACGTTTACCAAAACCACTAAAAAAGATCTGGCCGACAATACTTTCTATCAATTTAAAACAAAAATAGAATCTGCAGGTACTTTATTATCCGCTATTTCGAATATTGCAAACTTACCGAAGAATGCAAATGGCAACTACGAAATATTCAACTTAGCATATTCAGAGTACATAAAAACAGAGTTCGATTATATCAAACACTGGGATTTTGGAAAAGAAAAGGTATTAGCGGTAAGAAGCTTTTTTGGAATTGCGATTCCTTTTGGAAATTCAAATTACATTCCGTTTTCACGAAGTTACTATTCGGGAGGTTCAAATGATAACCGTGCATGGCAACCTTATTCATTAGGTCCGGGAAGTACAAATGCTGTAAACGACTTTAATGAGGCAAATATGAAGATTGCAATGAGTGCCGAACTTCGATTTAAAGTTTTTGGAGATGTTAAAGGAGCCATCTTTGCAGACGCAGGAAATATCTGGAATGTGCTCGATAATGTAATTGATGAGAAAGCAAAATTTGACAGCGTAAACGATTTAGCTGATATTGCTTTGGGTACAGGATTCGGTTTACGTTACGATTTAAGCTTTTTTGTTATTCGTTTAGATTTAGGCTTTAAGACCTATAATCCAGCACATGACAAAGGAGATCGTTGGTTTAAAGAATACAATTTTGGGCACTGTGTTGTAAATTTTGGAATAAATTATCCTTTCTAATGCTAATTAATTCTTATTTTTGCAACCTAAAAACTAAAAACAACTATAAAAAAAATTACAATGGCACACAATATTAAACCGGGAGTAGCTACAGGAGATCAAGTTCAGGAGATTTTTAATTATGCAAAAGAAAAAGGATTTGCTTTACCTGCAGTAAACGTTACCGGGTCTAGCACAATCAATGGAGTTCTTGAAACTGCAGCAAAACTAAATGCGCCAGTTATCATTCAATTTTCAAACGGAGGAGCACAATTTAACGCTGGAAAAGGATTATCAAATGCAGGTGAAAAATCAGCAATCGCTGGTGGAATCGCTGGAGCAAAACATATTCATGCATTAGCAGAAGCTTATGGAGCTACTGTAATTTTGCACACTGACCACTGTGCGAAAAAATTATTACCTTGGATTGATGGCTTATTAGATGCTTCTGAAAAACATTTTGCAGAAACAGGAAAACCATTATTTAGTTCTCATATGATCGATTTATCTGAAGAACCAATCGAAGAAAACATCGAGATCTGTAAAGAATATTTGGCTAGAATGAGCAAAATGGGAATGACATTAGAAATCGAACTTGGTATTACAGGTGGTGAAGAAGATGGTGTTGACAACTCTGATGTTGATAGCTCAAAATTATATACTCAACCAGAAGAAGTAGCTTATGCTTACGAAGAATTATCTAAAGTGAGCCCTAAATTTACAATTGCAGCTGCTTTTGGAAACGTTCACGGTGTTTACAAACCAGGAAACGTAAAATTAACTCCAAAAATCTTAAAAAATTCTCAGGATTTCGTTCAAAACAAATTCAACACTGGACATAACCCGGTAGATTTCGTTTTCCACGGAGGTTCAGGTTCTACACTTGAAGAAATCAGAGAAGGAATTAGCTACGGAGTTATCAAAATGAACATTGATACAGATTTACAATTTGCATACACAGAAGGAATTCGTGATTATATGGTTAAAAACATTGACTATTTAAAAACTCAAATTGGTAACCCAGAAGGTGCTGATGCTCCTAACAAAAAATATTATGACCCAAGAAGATGGGTACGTGAAAGCGAAGTGACATTCAATACAAGACTTGAGCAAGCTTTTGCAGACTTGAATAACGTAAATACACTTTAAATTTTAGATTTCTGAATTTAGATTCCGGACTTCTAAAAAGCCTGGAATTTAAATTTTGAATCAGATTGAAAATCTAAACTTTAAAATCTACATTCTAAATTAAAAAAAATGGCTTGGTTTAAAAGACACGAAAAAGGGATTACGACTGCTACTGAAGATAAGATGGACGTTCCGAAAGGATTGTGGTACAAATCTCCTACTGGAAAAATTATTGACGCCGACGAATTAGCCAGAAACTTATTTGTTAGTCCTGAAGATGATTTTCACGTTCGAATTGGAAGCGCAACCTATTTTGAAATTTTATTCGACAATAATGAATTTGTTGAATTGGATAAAAACATGACATCAAAAGATCCTTTGCATTTTGTTGATACAAAAAAATATGCAGAAAGATTGAAAGATGTAATGGAGAAAACTCACTTAAAGGACGCTGTGCGTACAGGAGTGGGAAAATCTAAAGGAAAAGAACTTGTAATCTGCTGTATGGATTTTGCCTTTATTGGTGGATCTATGGGAGCGGTTGTTGGAGAAAAAATTGCCAGAGGTATTGATCACGCGATCAAAAACAAATTACCTTTTGTAATGATCTCTAAATCTGGTGGGGCTCGTATGATGGAAGCCGCTTATTCTTTAATGCAATTAGCAAAAACATCTGTAAAATTAGCTCAGTTAGCTGAAGCTAAATTACCATACATTTCACTTTGTACTGATCCAACAACTGGAGGAACAACTGCATCATATGCAATGTTAGGAGATATTAATATTTCTGAGCCAGGAGCTTTGATTGGTTTTGCCGGACCTCGTGTTGTTCGTGACACAACTGGTAAAGATTTACCGGAAGGTTTCCAAACTGCTGAGTTTCTTTTAGAGCACGGTTTCCTTGACTTTATCACGCCAAGAAAAGAATTAAAAGACAAGATTAACTTGTATATCGATTTGATTCAAAATAATACAATTAGATAGTTTTAAAACTTCTTAATATATAAAATCTCATCCGCTTAATTGCAGGTGAGATTTTTTTATATCTTTATTTTAAATCTTAGTTTATGAAAAGAGTTTTTCTTGGTTTTGCAATTTGTTTGTTTCTTTTGAATTGTGCTAAGAAAGAAGAAAAGGTTATTGCAAAAAACAAACCTTATATTATTTCTCAAGAAAATAAAGGAAAAATTACAAACAATGACACTATTCCTCCATCGCCTCCTATACCTGGCTGGCTAGTCTACGGAACAAATACTTTTATCATCAACACTGATTCTACAGCATATTACTTTCAAAATAAAGGAATAGGATTCATATGCGGAACACCAAATGCTGACACTATCCCTTATTTTATAAATTTACAACCCAAAGATTTAATTGAAATTTCAAATAAAAACCTCTATGAATTTATAAAATTAAATTATAAAGATGACTTTCGAAATGCAACTTTTATTGCATCAGAATCTGACACTTTAAAATCGAAGATGTTCTTTGATTTGCATAAATCCTTAAAATATTTTATAAGAGATCGCGATTTCTGTGTTATAAGAAGAACAACTCAAGAAGAAGACACTGTTTTGAAATATAAAAGAAACAACGAATCTTATTATTCTTCGGAAGACATAAAATGGGACAAAACAAAAATTAAATTCCCGGAACAAATTAAATTCATAAAACCTCCAATTCAAATTAAAACAAAAACCTAAAAACATATTGATATAAAAAAAATCCCAAGAAATATTTTCTTGGGATTTTTTTTATATCTGTTATTCTGAAATTATAATCTCAAAAAGTCGCAGAGACGCAAAGTTTTTATTAGCAAACATAACGTTCGTCATTACTAGAAGCCAAGTAGCCACACTACATTGATCCAGCAAATGAGATTGCTTCGTTCCTAGCAAAGAACAAGCTTTGCGATAAACAGTTTAAATCCGTTTTATCCATCGGTAAAGAACTCATTAAATACAAAGTCTTAAACTCAATAAAATAAAACCTCCGAACCTTTGCAACTCTACACCTTTGAACCTACTTCAAAGAAGCCATATCAATAACAAAACGATATTTCACATCACTTTTATTCATACGATCGTAAGCTTCGTTAATATATGACATATCGATAATTTCAACATCTGATGTGATATTATGTTCGGCACAGTAATCTAACATCTCTTGTGTTTCTTTAATTCCACCTATCAAACTTCCCATGATGCTTCTTCTTTTCATGATTAAAGTAAAAACCGGAATTTCGGCAGGCGCTGGCGGAGCACCAACAACGATCATTGTTCCGTTAGTTTTTAGCAAATTCAGATAAGCGTTATGGTCGTGTTTTGCAGAAACTGTATTTAGAATAAAATCGAAACTATTAGCTAAAGATTCCATCGTTTCAGGATTTGAAGTTAGAGCAAATTTATGCGCTCCTAATTTTTTAGCATCACCTTCTTTAGATGGAGAATGGCTCAACATCGTAACTTCGGCACCAAAAGAAACCGCAAATTTAACTGCCATGTGCCCTAACCCCCCAAGACCTAAAACACCAACTTTATGCCCCTTACCTACTTTTAAATAACGTAGTGGAGAGTATGTTGTAATTCCGGCGCACAATAGTGGCGCTACTCCTTTTATATCCAACTTTTCAGAAACATGAAGCGTATAACTTTCATCAACAATAATACTTGTTGAATATCCCCCACGGGTTGGAATATTTGTTCCTCTTTCAATACTATTGTAAGTACCTGTCATTCCTTCATCACAAAATTGCTCCTCGCCTGACTGACAACTTGGACAAACTCTGCATGAATCAACAAAGCAACCCACTCCGGCAAGTTCTCCAACTTTAAATTTAGAAACTTCACTACCAACTGCAACAATTCGACCAACAATTTCGTGTCCCGGAACCAATGGATAATTTACCGGCCCCCAATCTCCTTTTGCAGTATGAATATCTGAATGGCAAACGCCACTATATAAAATTTCGATTTGAACTTGATGAGCACCAACTTCCTTTCTCTCAAACGTGTACGGTTTTAACGGATTTACAGCATCATAGGCTGCATAAGCTTTTACTGGTATCATATTATCGTATTTTTAATTTAGGGTACTAAAATTACGACAAAATTTCTCAATAAAAGGAATCTAAAAGTTGTAAAAAGAATAATTAAGGGTTAATCATCTCTTATTGTTAATTTGGGCCAATAGATCTTGTTTTACACGACTCCATTCTTCATCCAAAATACTGTAATAAGCTGCATTTCTGGCCAAACCATCATTCTGAATTTTATCTTTTCGTAAAATACCTTCAAAGACACCTCCAATTTTTTCTATTGCTTTACGCGAACGCAAATTGGTATCTTTAGTTTTAAGTTGAACTCTATTTGCGTTCAGCTCTTCAAAACAAAAATGAAGCAATAAAAATTTACTTTCTAAATTTACAACTGTTCCCCAAAAATCTTTAATAATCCACGTCCAACCAATTTCTAGTTTTTTATCATTTGGATATATCTCAAATAATCTTGTCGATCCAATTATTCTTTGGGTTTCTTTATGCAAAATTACAAATGGATATTGGTTTCCTTTTTCTCTTTCGCTTAAAGCGAAATTATAAGTAATATCAAAAACTTCCCTTCTAGAACAATCAGTAGGAATAAGCTCCCAAAGTTCTTTATCTGATGCAGCTCTATATAATTCCTCAAAATGATTTTGATCTAAAGGAATCAAATCAACAATTTCTCCTTTTAGGATTGTTGGATGCTTTATCCAATTTAAATTTATAACAATTTATAATCTAATTTACATTCCCGTTCTAATAGCTTCAACAGGATCTAAATTCGCGGCAGAAATTGCAGGTAAAATCCCTGAAATTAATCCAATAAGTGCAGCTAATCCGGTTCCTAAAAGTATATTTCCCATGCTCAGAACAAATTCAAAATCGAGAGCTTTTGTTAGAATAACCGAAATGCCCCAAACCATCAATAATCCAATTATCCCTCCAATAACAGAAAGAATAATGGCTTCAAATAAAAACTGAAATAAAATAAAACGGTTTTTAGCTCCTAATGATTTTTGAATCCCAATTAAGTTGGTTCGTTCTTTTACCGAAACAAACATAATATTAGCAATTCCGAATCCTCCAACTAAAAGAGAAAATCCACTAATAATCCATCCCACAACATTCATCTGTCCCAGGATTCCGTCGATAAAATCGGTAAATCCAGAAAGTACATTCACAAAGAAATTATCTATTTCTCCCGCTTTCATTCCGCGTATTGCTCTTAATTTTTGGGCAACTTCGGCTTTATAAGCGTCCATATCGATTCCTTTTACAGGTTTTAGTACAATTACCGGAGTCATTGCATCACTGTCGCCATACATTCGGCGTAAAAAATTTGCCGGAAAATAAACTGAAGTATCATTACTATCTCCAAAAAAACCCGCTCCTTGTTTTACCATTACGCCAATAACCGTGAAGCGTTGTCCGTAGAGACGAATGTTTTTCCCGATAGGGTCACTTTCGCCAAAAAGTCCGTTGGCAATATCATATCCCAAAACAATTACCGGTGTTCCTGAATTTGATTCAGATTCATTGTAAAATCGCCCTTTTTCGAAACTTAATCCGTCAATATCAACCATTTCAAATGAAGAAGGAATCATATTTACATCGGCAACGGTTTTCGAATCATACTTTAAACTTTCATGATTTACGAATAATTGATACCCCACCTGCTCTGTATTATTAAGTGAATTTTTTAGAGCTATATACTCGTCATACTTTACATTTGGAAATTGCTCTCTCTTCCATTGTGGAATTTCTGATGGTCCGAAGCAAAATTTCATCAAATAAATCGTATTTTTATCTAAGCTACTCAAATCTTTGGAAATTTTTCGATCTAAAGAATCAACCGCAGCCAAAACAGCAATAATTGAAAAGATCCCAATAGTTACACCTAACAAAGACAATAAAGTACGTAATTTATTATTTCGCAAAGCGTTTATAGCAAAACTTAAACTTTCTTTTAATAATCTTAGATAAACAAGCATATTTTCGTATTTTTCAATAAAGTAAAATTCAATAATTTAAATTCAAAAACCTAATAAAAGTTAACTTACTCATCAGTAGTTTTTTTTAGCATAATGTTACATTAATTTTCTTTAAAATAATATTTAAAAAAACTACTTTTGCAGTCTGAAAATCATAACTACACAATGAGCACAACTAAAACAATACAATCGGCATTAATATCTGTTTTTTCAAAGGATGGATTAGAGCCAATCGTTAGAAAATTACACGAACAAAATGTTACACTTTACTCCACAGGAGGAACTGAAGATTTCATCAAAAATCTTGGAATTCCTGTAGTTCCGGTTGAAGATATTACTTCATTTCCTGAAATTCTTGGCGGAAGAGTAAAAACTTTACACCCGAAAATTTTTGGCGGAATTTTAAACCGTCAGGATAACGAAAGTGATGTTCAACAAATGAAGGAATTTGATATTCCTCAAATTGATTTGGTAATTGTTGATTTGTATCCGTTTGAAAAAACTGTTGCTTCTGGTGCAAGCGAACAAGATATTATCGAAAAAATTGACATTGGTGGAATTTCATTGATTCGTGCCGGTGCAAAAAACTTCAAAGACACTGTAATTGTGGCTTCGGTTAATGAATATAGCCTGCTTCTTGATTTGATTACAAAGCAAAATGGAGCTACAACTCTTGAGAACAGAAGATTGTTTGCTACAAAAGCATTCCATGTTTCATCTCACTATGATGGTGCAATTTTTAATTATTTCAATACTGACGAGACTATTTACAAAGAAAGTATTGCAGATGGTCAGGTTTTAAGATACGGGGAAAACCCACATCAAAAAGGATTCTTCTTTGGAGATTTTGATGCAATGTTCAAAAAAGTTCACGGAAAAGAATTATCATACAACAACTTGTTAGACGTTGATGCAGCTGTAAACCTGATCAATGAGTTTAAAACTGACGGACCAACGTTTGCAATTTTAAAACATAATAATGCTTGTGGTTTAGCTTCAAGAAAAACAATTAGCGAAGCTTATTTAGCAGCTTTGGCTTGTGATCCTACATCTGCTTTTGGTGGAGTTTTGATTGCAAATACCAAAATTGATTTAGCTACAGCTCAGGAAATCAACAAATTATTCTGCGAAGTAGTAATTGCTCCAAGTTATGATGACGAGGCAATTGCGGTTTTACAAGAAAAGAAAAACAGAATCATATTAGTTCAAAATCAAGTTGAATTACCTTCAAGACAAGTTAGAACATGTCTTAATGGTTTGTTAATTCAGGACAGAAATAATATTACAGATACTAAAGAGCATTTAAAGACCGTTACTATTACTGAGCCTACTGCTTCAGAAATAGAAGATTTAATATTTGCTTCAAAAATTTGTAAAAACACAAAATCAAATACGATTGTTTTTGCAAAAAACGGAACACTAATTTCGTCAGGTACAGGTCAGACGTCAAGAGTCGATGCTTTAATGCAGGCTGTTGATAAAGCAAAAGCTTTTGGATTTGATTTAACAGGCGCTTCGATGGCGAGCGATGCATTTTTCCCATTTCCGGATTGTGTAGAATTAGCCAAAAAAGCAGGAATAACAGCTGTAATTCAGCCAGGAGGCTCAATAAAAGACGAATTAAGCATAAATTATTGCAACGAAAATAATCTTGCAATGGTATTTACCGGAACGCGTCATTTTAAACATTAATTTGTTTAACTTTGTTCAAAATAATTTATAACATTTTAAACCCCTAAAAAACTTATGGGATTTTTTGATTTCATGACCGAGGATATTGCGATAGACCTTGGTACCGCAAACACTTTAATCATACACAATGATAAAGTCGTTATTGATAGTCCGTCGATCGTTGCACGTGATAGAATATCAGGCAAAATCATTGCTGTTGGTAAGGAAGCCAATATGATGCAAGGTAAAACGCATGAAAACATAAAGACGATAAGGCCCTTGAAAGATGGTGTAATTGCCGATTTTGATGCTTCTGAAAAGATGATCAATATGTTCATCAAAAGTATTCCTGCGTTGAAAAAAAGAATGTTTACTCCAGCTTTAAGAATGGTAGTATGTATTCCGTCTGGTATTACTGAGGTTGAAATGAGAGCTGTAAAAGAATCTTGTGAAAGAGTAAACGGAAAAGAAGTTTACCTGATTCATGAGCCTATGGCTGCAGCAATTGGTATTGGTATTGACATTATGCAACCAAAAGGAAACATGATCGTTGATATTGGAGGTGGTACAACTGAGATTGCAGTTATTGCACTTGGTGGTATTGTATGTGACAAATCTGTAAAAATTGCGGGTGACGTATTTACAAATGATATTGTTTACTACATGCGTACACAACACAACCTTTTTGTTGGAGAAAGTACAGCTGAAAAAATAAAAATTCAAATTGGTGCTGCTATCGAAGATTTAGATGGACCGCCAGAAGATATGTCAGTTCAAGGTAGAGATTTACTTACTGGTAAACCAAAACAAGTTGATGTTTCTTACCGTGAAATTGCAAAAGCATTAGACAAATCAATTCAACGTATTGAAGATGCTGTAATGGAAACGTTATCTCAAACTCCTCCTGAATTAGCAGCAGATATCTACAATACTGGTATTTATTTAGCCGGTGGTGGATCTATGCTTAGAGGTCTTGACAAACGTATTTCGCAAAAAACAGATTTACCAGTTTACATTGCTGAAGATCCGTTAAGAGCTGTAGTTCGTGGAACTGGAATGGCACTTAAAAATATTGCAAAATTTAAAAGTATCTTAATTAAATAAGATTCAAAATAACAATCAATATATCTTTATAAGAGTTGAATTAATTGAATTTGACTCTTATAAAATTTGAAACGAAAAGCATATCCTGAAACAAAATAACCAAACAAGAAATGCAGCAAATTTTTAATTTCATTATAAGAAACAGTAATCGATTGCTGTTTTTGCTGCTTTTAGGTATTTCGTTGACTCTCACAATTCAATCGCATTCCTACCATAGAAGCAAAGTAATTAGTTCTGCCAACTTTTTGAGCGGAGGCGTTTACGAAAGAATCAATCGTATTAACGAATATTTGAATCTAAAAACTGAAAATGACGAGCTTGTACTTGAAAATGCAAGATTGAAAAGTTTACTATTTAATAAAGAAGACACTACAAAACTACCTTTGGCAGATAGCATAAAAGGAGTAAAACCTGCCGATATAGTTGTATCTAAAGTAATTCACAACTCCTACAACAGATACGAAAACTTTATTACATTAAATTCAGGAGCAAGAGACGGTGTTAAACCTGATATGGGTGTAATTAACAGTTTAGGTATAATTGGTATAATTGACGATACTTCGCCAAGATACTCTACAGTAGTAAGTATTTTGAACATGAAGTCACAAATCAATGCCAAAATCAAAAAATCAAATCACTTTGGTTCTTTAACCTGGGATGGAAAAAGCACCGGATTTGCACAATTAAGAGATGTCCCAAGACTAGCTTCTATCAGAAAAGGAGACACTATTGTAACTGGTGGCCAATCTGTTATTTTCCCTGAGGGAATTAACATTGGAACCGTTGACAAAATATTTATTGAAAAGAACACAAGTTATTATGTTATAAATGTTAAGTTGTTTAACGATATGACAAACTTGGGACATGTTTATATTATCAAGAGTAAGGATAGAGAAGAACTTATTAATTTAGAAAACAAGGAAAAAAATGAATAGCGCTTTGTTAGTCAATATTTTTCGATTTATTATGTTACTAACAATTCAGATTGTTATTTTCAATAATATGAATTTTTTAGGGTACATAAGTCCCTTCCCATACATCTTATACATTATTTTGTATCCGGTAAACAGCAATAGAACAGGTTTAATCATCTCTAGCTTTTTACTTGGATTAACAATGGATTTGTTTTGTAACTCTGGCGGAATACATGCTACTGCCTGTGTAATCTTAGCCTATTACAGACCTTATATTTTTAAATTCTCATTTGGATTAAGCTACGAATATCAAACCATCAGATTAAACGAGTCATTAACACCGGAGCGATTTTCATTTATTTTAGTATCTGTAGTATTGCATCACATCGTACTATTTACCCTTGAAGCTTTTCAATTTAAGTTTATCTGGGATATTTTACTCCGAACATTGTTTAGCTCTATATTTACAATAATTACTTCAATCATAATAATTTATCTTATTAAGCCCAATAAAAGATGAGAAAAGTCCTGCTGCCCTCTTTAATTATTATTGCAGCATCTTTGCTAGTGATCAGGATATTTTATTTGCAAATTGTTGATGATTCCTTCAAATTAAAATCAGAAAATAATGCGATCAAGAAGAAGTATGATTATCCTGAAAGGGGCTATATTTATGATCGACATGGTAAATTATTAGTTGCTAATCAAGCTTCATACGATATAATGGTTATTCCGAGGGACATCAAAGAAAACCTTAATATCCCTGAATTCTGTGCTTTACTAAACATAACAAGAGAAGAATACGACAAACGAATTGCAAAAGCAAAAGTCTATAGTCCACGACTTCCGTCTGTATTTTTGGCACAATTAAACAAAAATGAATTTGCAGCTTTTCAGGAAAAAATCAGAAAATATGAAGGTTTTTATTTCCAAAAAAGATCACTTCGTGATTACGAAGTAGATTACGGTGCCAATATTTTTGGTTTCATTACTCAGGTAACCGAAGGACTAATTGCAAAAAACCCATATTACAATAGTGGGGATTTAATTGGACAACAAGGTGTTGAACAAAGCTACGAAGAAATTTTACGCGGTATAAAAGGTGTAAAATATATTCAAAAAGACAAATACAATCGTGAAATAGGCTCCTATAAAGAGGGCAAATACGATACTATCGCCGTTGCCGGAGAAGACATTAATCTAACAATTGATGCTGAACTTCAAAAATATGGTGAAGAATTAATGATTAATAAAAGAGGTGGGATTGTTGCTATTGAACCTAAATCCGGTGAGATTTTAGCCTTAGTTACCGCTCCATCTTACGATCCCGGAATTTTAGTTGGAAGACAAAAATCTAAAAACTACACTCTTTTATATCATGATTCTATAGCAAAACCTTTATACGACAGAGGACTTTTAGCAGAATATCCTCCAGGATCTCCATTTAAAATCCTGACTGGTTTAGTAGCATTGCAAGAAGGCGTTATCAACGAGCAAACTACTTTTATGTGTCATCATGGATTTAGTTATGGTAGAGGACGTTTTATGAAATGTCACGGTTTTGGTCCGCACCAATTACACAATGGGATTTACAATTCTTGTAACACCTATTTTGCACAATCGTACATGCTAACTATCAACAAATATAAAGATCCGGCAAAAGCTGTAGATGTTTGGAGTGATCACGTGAAAAGTTTTGGATTAGGTCAATTTATGGGTTATGATCTACCAATAGGTAAAAGAGGAAATATTCCAACATCTAAAACTTATAAAAAAATATATCCTAACGGAGGCTGGAGAAGTACAACAATTGTATCGAATGCGATTGGTCAGGGAGAAGTTTTAATGACTCCAATTCAGTTAGCCAATATGATGGCAACAGTAGCCAATCAAGGTTATTATTATACACCTCATATCATTAAGAAGATTAAAGGCGAAAAAATTGATCCTAAGTTTACCACAAAACACGTTACTACGATTGATCAAAAATATTTCCCTCCGGTTATAAGTGGTCTGTTTGACGTGTACAACAAAGGAACAGCTTATGCGCTTCGAGTAGAAGGTATTGATATTTGCGGAAAAACAGGTACTGCTGAAAACTTTGCAAAAATTGGAGGCGTTAGAACAAAACTAAAAGATCACTCTATTTTTGTGGCTTTTGCACCAAAAGACAATCCAAAAATAGCTATCGCAGTTATGATCGAGAATGGAGGTTTTGGAGCTACAGTAGCCGGACCTATTGCAAGTTTGATGATCGAAAAATATTTAAGAAAGAAAATCACAAGAAACGATTTAGAAATACGAGTTCTTAATAAAAGTCTTGCCAGTGAATATGCAAAATTAGGAGGAATGAGCGACGCCAGCGCAATCGAATCTACTCCAAAGGATTCTGTCATGAGAGCTAAAATCGTAAAACAAAAAGTAGAAATTAAAACCATCCCTTCAGACACCACTAAGGAAAACTAACAAAGATTATTTCAAATGAAAAATCAAAGTGTAAAAAATAACATTGACTGGATAAGCGTTCTTATCTACATTTCGTTGGTGACATTAGGGTGGCTAAATATTTATTCATCATCATTATTATCGACTGAAGGAACCTACCAAAAACAATTAATTTTTATAGGTTGTACAATTCCTTTAATTTTTGTCGTACTTTTTGTTGACGGAAAATTCTATGAAAAATATGCCAGTATAATTTTTGGAGTTTCTTTGTTATCATTAGCAGGATTATTTCTATTTGGGAAAACTATTGCCGGACAAAGATGTTGGTATGCTATTGGAAGCTTTACTTTACAGCCCTCTGAGTTTGCAAAAGCCGCCACATCATTAGCATTAGCTAAATATTTAAGTGACACTCAAATAAATCTAAAAGAAACAAACAGGCAAATTCAGGCTTTGGCTATTGTTTTTTTACCTGTATTATTAATTTTACCTCAGCCGGATCCCGGGAGCGCCTTAATCTATAGTATATTTATCATTGTACTATACAGAGAAGGATTACCATCTTGGTACGTTTGGACTGGTTTTATCACCATTCTTTTATTTGTATTAACTCTTGTTTTAGAACCCTACGCAGTTATTTTAATAGCCTTTGGAGTATTAGCAATTATACATTTTAAAGGCAGGGCTGTCGATAGAAACATTATTTTAAGTGGTATTTTACTAGCTATTATTTCGGCCTTTGTATTATCTGTAGATTATGTTTTTGATCACATTTTTAAACAACACCACCGTGACCGTTTTAATATCTTACTAGGAAAAACGGTCGATATGAAAGGTATTGGATACAACACCAATCAATCGGAAATTGCTATTGGATCAGGAGGCTGGATTGGAAAAGGTTTCTTAGAAGGAACACAAACCAAAGGAGGATTCGTTCCTGAACAACATACTGACTATATCTTTACAACCGTTGGTGAAGAATGGGGATTTGTAGGCTCGTTAGTTGTGATCGTACTTTTTGTTGGTCTATTTTTAAGGGTAATTTATTTGGCTGAAAGACAGAAAACAAAATTCAGCAGAGTTTATGGTTACTGTGTTGCAGGGATTTTATTTACACACTTTTTTGTAAACATTGCAATGGTTATTGGAATTTTCCCAACAATTGGAGTTCCTTTACCGTTCTTTTCCTATGGAGGTTCAGGACTTTGGGGATTCACTATTTTGCTGTTTATCTTCTTAAAAATGGATGCAAACAAAGTAAATGAATGGTAGACTTTTGAAAAATTAAATTTCATTTTTTTAAATTCCAAATTCCAACTTTAGAAACAAATTCTAACCATAACAGAATATTCTGCTCAGACTAAAAGCCCCTTCTAAAGCTTCTTATAAGCTCAAATAACGATTAATTCTACATAGTTTAAAGGAATTATTATCAAGAATCATAATCTCAATTTTCAAGTATAAAAAAAGTCCGAAGTTCTAAACTTCGGACTTTTTTATTTATTTTAATATCTCAATTTATATATTCTCACTTGGTCTTTTCTTTAAGAGCTTTACTAAAACCGGGAACGTAGAAATGATTACAATTATAATAATGATATATTCAATATGCTCTTTTAAATCTATTCCTTGCTTTAGAAATACTCCATACAAATAATGTCCTGAAAAGATTAATACAAAAGACCATAAAAATGAACTTAGAATATTATAGAACATAAATTTCTTCTTATCCATAGAAACTATACCTGCAATAATTGGGGCGAAGGTTCTGAAAATCGGCAAGAAACGCGCATAGATAATCGCTTTACCACCATATTTTTCAAAAAAATCTTTAGATTGTAATAAGTACTTCTTTTTAAACCAGAATGTGTCTTCTTTTTTAAACAAATAATACCCACTTTTAGCACCAAACCAATAACCTGTCATATTACCCAAAACTCCCATTATAGCAACCAGAGTAGAAAGTATAAATACGTTTAGAAAATCAGCTGGTATATCAACAACATTCTGAATTAAATCACGGCTATAAATACCTGCTAAAAAAAGCAAACTGTCTCCAGGGAGAAAAAAACCTGCAAAAAGTCCTGTTTCAGCAAAAACAATAAACAAAACAATAAATAAACCAATTTGAAAACCACCGATACTTAGTGTAATATAAAATTCAGGGTTAATTAATTGAGTCCAATCAAAATTATTCATAAACGCGTTTGGTTATATTTATAAGTTCGTGAAAGTAACAATAATTTAGTTTAGCCACAATAAAATACGATATTTTAAAGATAAATTAACTATTAAAAAAGCCCAAGTTATCCTTGGGCTCTCCCTATTATTCGTTACGATTATTCTTCTCGTACGTATTTACAACAAGAATGCAAATTATCATAATCGGCTTCTGTTGCCTTAACTTCTTTAGTATCATGCCCAACTTTTGCAATTGCTTTATTTAAATCGGCAGGCGACGATTTTTCTTCATTTAAAATTACCGTTAATTCGTGCGAACCTATATCCCAACTTGCAGACTTAACACCCGGAACTCCAAACGCTGCTTTTTCGATACGTTTTTTGCATTGCTCGCAATTACCATTTACTTCTGTCGTGTATTTTAAATTCTTGTTTTTCTTAGTTTGAGCTTGCGCCGAAAATCCTAAAAAAGTTACTAATGCAATTAAAAATATATTTTTCATTTTGTCTATTATTAAAGTTTATAAATTTATTATTTTATTTTAAATCGTAATCCTGCGTAATACATTTGTCCAAAAATTGGCGCATATGCAACAGAAGCATCAAAATTAGGTCCAAATGGATCTTCGGCACCTAAAATTGCTTTCTGTTGTTTGTAGTTTCCAATGTTTTCACCTCCCACATATACTTCAAAAACTGGAGAAAGTACTCTTGTAACCTGCATGTTCATAACAGCATAAACTGGTGAAAAATCAGGAAACTGATCCTCTACGGGATTTGATGCTGTGTAAGGCAATTGTTGTTTTCCAGACCAATTAAAAGTATAATCAAACTTCCATTGTTTTCCGTTGTTCAATTGGGTTTCATACTCCAAATTTCCTAAAAAACGGTGTTTTGCCTGTAGCGGACGCTGAAAAGTTCCTCTCAAATAATCAGTTTGGATATCATAATACTTATAGGCAGTTCTCAAATTTAAATTATGAATTAACTCATAATTGAACTCAAACTGAAAACTATTTGCAAAAGAACTTCCTTTTAGATTATAAAATAAAACTTCTTGCGGACTCTGCATCAAATCGACAACTGCCTGATTTTGAAAATCGGTTCTATAGAAATCAAACCCAGCTTCGGCATTTTTATTAAACAATTTAAATTTCTGAGAAAAACTAATACCATAATTCCAGGCAATTTCAGGATTTAAACCATAAATTTTCCCACTATGATCTAAAATTGAAAATGTTCTTGAACTTGCAAAAAGCTGTTGATTCTCGGCAAAAATATTAGCCGAACGTTTTCCTCTTCCGGCAGAAAAACGAATGACTCCATCTTTCCAAGGATTATATCTCATATGTAAACGAGGCGTAACAAAAAAGCCTAAACGGTTATGATTATCTACTCTACCTCCAAGAATTAAACTAAAATTATCTGTGTTATCATATGTATATTCAAAGAATGCCCCAACGGAGTTATCGATTCTGCTAAAATCATTTACGTTCACAAATTCCTGATATTGATCGTAAGTAAAGTTTAAACCAGTCGAGAACTTGTGCATGGTGTTGTTGATAATCGAATTGAAAATTAAATTCGAATAAAAACTATTTTGCTTAATGTCATATAAATTCAATCCAAAATAAGAATTTTGATTATGACTGTTAAAAGCATTTTGAAAACCAATACTTTGATAGGGCATGTCTTTAAAAACATAGCCAATTTTTGTAGAAACATCAAAACGTTCTGTATTGATTTCTGAACCCCAGTGATTTGTAGTTCCACGATCTCTGTCTTTATCAAAATCAACTTCTCCGGTTTGTTTTTTATCATTCATATATCTGAAATTGATAAAACTCACCAAACCGCTTTCGGCATTATAATATTGATAGCGGTTTAAAACGTTGATTTGTTTTCCTAACGGATTATCCAGAAAACCGTCGTCGTTCATATCGTTTTTTGCGACACGTGCATTTCCGTGAACAAACAAACTTGTCGCCCATTTATCAGATAGTTTTTTATTGAAATGCGTGTTTACCTCAAATCTGGCATCAGTAGAACCGTAGACATTCAAAAAGAATGGAATATCGTTTAATGGTTTTAGAAGTTCTGTGTTTATTTGTCCCGAAATACTTTCGTAACCGTTAATTACACTTCCGGCGCCTTTTGTAATCTGAACACTTTCGATCCATGTTCCGGGCGTAAATGACAATCCGTAAGCCTGAGAAGCTCCACGTACTGATGGGATATTCTCCTCAGTAATCATCAAATACGGACTTGTAAGCCCCAACATTTTTATTTGTTTTGTCCCTGTTAAAGCATCCGAAAAATTCACATCTATTGATGGATTGGTTTCAAAACTTTCAGCCAAATTACAACATGCCGCTTTCAGCAGTTCTTTACTTGTAATTACAGATGTATTTGAGGTAAGTGTATAGGATTTTTTTATTCCTTTTTGCTTCTTTGTGATTTTAACTTCCTCTAAATCTTCTTGCGAAAAAGCAGCTATAGAAAATAAAATCATACAAAAAAGCATGATATTTTTTTGCATAAAAAATGATTTTAATGTTAATTAGAAAAACTGCTTTATAGAAATTCTCCTTAAGTGAAAAATAACTAAACAGCATAGCTCAAGCCAATAAACAGCTTGATTCTAAACATTAAAATCAGGAATAAAAAATGTATTGATTGTATAATTTAAATAAAGGCGGTGCATTCGCATCTGCGTAATACGATGTGATTTGATTGCTTTTGAAATTCGGAATTGACACAAAAACGATTGGTTTGTATTCCTGAATTACCGCTGGAAAAGCTAATTGAAAAAAGAAAATCTTAAATGTAGCATTGTCCGATTTTTTTTCGAAATGAACTACTTTGTCTTTACAACAAGATGATTTTTTTTCGGATCCTCCGCAACATTTCTTTTCAGGAGCTGCAGAAGCTGTAGTATTTAATGAAACAGAAGCTATTTCGCCTCCACAATAATGCACATCAAAAGCAAACCCGATGTTGGAAACCAACAATAGGAGCGCTAAAAATAATCCTGTGCACTTTTTTACATTCATACTGCAAAATTACCTAAAAAAGACCAAAGAAAGATTTAATGAAATGTTATTTTTTAAGATTTTGCTGCTGATAATAAAATGCAGGAATAAATAACAATACAAATATGGGCTGAATAATAAATCGTCTTACATAAAAAAGCAGCCAGCTTGCATTTGAAAAGTATTCAATAATTACATAAAACATCACAAATAGAAGCAATAGAAAAAAGCCATACATAAATGTAGTGAATTTCAGAATTTCGACATCCGGAAACAAGGCATAAATTAATACTAAAGACAAGACCGTATTTAGAATGTACCGCAGAAAAAGACCCAAGAAAAGCTTAAACTGATTAACTTCAGGAAAAGGTAAATTTTTAAAACCTTCTTTAAAGTAATCCAAAAAAGGATCATAAAACAACTGATCTTCAAATGCTCTGATAACACCAAAACAAAATACAACCAAAATCGCAATCAGAATTGTGAATTTGTGTTCTTTAAGATTATCTAGCATATTTTGAAAATTTATTAATCCAGACAACCCATAAACCGAATACCATTCCGTATATCATTAGAGGAAAAAAAACTCCATGTAGAAAATGAGCGTACTCAGGAAAACTATATATTAAAACGACTAATAAAGCAATTCGAACAACGTTACAAATATAAATCAGCACAATTCCAAGTAAGATAAAAAGTGATGTTGGTTTGAATTTTCCGGAGAAAGCAACAACAAACGAAACAAACAAAATCATAACGCTAACAGCATTACAGCCTTCGATGATTCGTGTCATATATTTTTGATTGTACCAGACATCCATCCACGAGTTCGATAAACTCTTGCTCACTATAAAATCAGCATTGAACAATTGCATTAATTGTTCCACATTTCGACTTACGATTTTTGTAATTCCGTCAACGTCATTTATTTCAAAACCATCCAAATAAAACTTATATATAAAGGTAAGCGTAATATAAGTAGCAAAAAAAGTACTTATAAAAATCAGAAAAGGTTTGAACTGTATTAAATATTTTCTCAACGGGATTTTTTTTTCAAATTTATGTATTTTTTGAGTTTAGCTTTAAATACTTTTGTATAAAATTTTTATATCATGACATTTCAAGAATTACAACCAAAAATAAGTGCTATTGTAGCTGACACTAATACTCTTAGAGACGAAAAACTATTAGCCATTTGCCAATTATTAAATGCAAATGTAGAATATTATAATTGGGTTGGCTTTTATTTTGCCAATCACGAAAACAAAACCTTACACTTAGGCCCTTATGTTGGCGCAGAAACAGATCATACTGTTATTCCATTTGGAAAAGGAATTTGTGGACAAGTTGCTGAAAGCAATGCAAATTTTGTGGTGCCTGATGTTGCTGCTCAGGACAATTATATTGCCTGCAGTTTTACTGTGAAATCTGAAATCGTTGTTCCTTTATTTGTAAACGGAGTAAATATTGGGCAAATTGACATTGACAGTCACGTAATTGATCCTTTTACCGAAGCTGACGAAAGATTTTTAGAATTTGTAAATCAAGAAGTTGCTAAATTGTACTAAAAAAATCACCATCCTACAACTTTTCCGAATCAATTTATGAAAAATTACTCACTAATTACATTCTTGTTCTTTATTCCTATTTTACTTTTTTCTCAAAAATCAACAGATAAAACGGTTTATTTTGATTCAATTTGGAAAGAAACAACAAAAGAAAATTATGAATATTACAGAATCATAAAAGACTATTATACAGAAAAAGATTCTTATAAGATTTATGATTACTATAAATCTGGCGTTCTACAAATGAAAGGAACTTCAAAAACGAATGATGGTAACAGCAAAGAAGGTGAATATACTTTTTACTATGCAAATGGAAATAAAAAAAGTCTTCAAAATTATTACAAATCAAGAGTAAAAGGAAAGTTTATGGAATGGTACGAAAATGGGAATCCAAAATTAGAAGGTGAATACATAGACTCTGAAAAAGGTTTTAATTCTGATTTTAAAACGTACCAATATTGGAATTCTAAAAATGAACATCTCGTAATTGATGGTAATGGTAATTATGAAGAAATTGACGAAAATCTAACCGTTACAGGAAAAGTAAAAAACGGATTTAAAGATGGAGTTTGGAGTGGCAAAGATAAAAAAACAAATTATCAATATACCGATATCTACAAAAGAGGAGAATTTATTTCAGGCAAAAACATAGATTCTTCAGGAGTCGAGCATACTTATGATGTTTTAGAATTAAGAGCAATGCCTAAAAAAGGGATTCAGGATTTCTATAATTATGTTGGGCAAAATTTCACAAAAACTAAGGCAGCTTTTAAAAATAAAATAAGCGGAAAACTGTTTGTTACCTTTATTATAGATAAAGATGGTAAAATTGTCGAGCCAAAAGTCGTTAAATCATTAGGATACGGACTTGATGAAGAAGCGATAAGGGTAATCACAAGTTATGAAAATTGGATTCCGGGTCAACAAAGAGGTGTAAATGTTCGTGTACTATATTCTATACCTATAACAGTTCATTTATAAAAGCTTTTGAAACTTGATTGTAAAACAAAAAAAAGAAGAATCGCAATTATAGAGCCTTTTTTTCAGATTCTTTTATTTTTGTTTGATTCTTTTGTTTTTTTAAACTAATTTTGCACCGTCTTACAAAAGATGTACGACTACATAAAAATCATTAAATAATATTGGAATGTATTTAACTAAAGAAAAGAAAGAAGAGATTTTCGCTCAACACGGTGCTGCAACAAACACTGGAAGCGCAGAAGGTCAGATTGCATTGTTCACTTACAGAATTTCACACTTAACTGAGCACTTGAAAAAAAATCGTCACGATTACAACACTGAGCGTTCACTTGTACTATTAGTAGGTAAAAGAAGAGCTTTGTTGGATTACTTGAAAAAGAAAGAGATCAACAGATATCGTGAGATTATCAAAGTATTGAATATCAGAAAATAATCAATATAGAAAAGAGGTGCGAGAGTGCCTCTTTTTGTTTTTACATTACAAGCATTTTATAAGAAAAAAAGTTTGGTTTTTCATTGGGTTTTAGATTAACAACAACTACACACAACAACTACAACACAACTAAAACCCATTGTATAACCAATAAGGAAAAATTTATGATTCCACAATTATTTGTAGAAAAAATCGATTTAGGTGATGGCAGAAGCATCACAATCGAGACAGGACGTTTAGCTAAACAAGCTGATGGTTCTGTAGTAGTAAGAATGGGCGACACGATGATACTTGCAACAGCAGTATCTGCACGTAACGCTAACCCAAATGTTGATTTTTTACCATTAACGGTAGATTATCGCGAAAAATTTGCAGCAGCTGGTCGTTTTCCAGGTGGTTTCTTTAAAAGAGAAGCTCGTCCAAGCGACAGTGAAGTATTAACAATGAGATTAGTAGACCGTGTTTTACGTCCGCTTTTCCCAGATGATTACCACGCTGAAACTCAAGTTATGATTCAATTAATGTCTCATGACGAAACTGTTATGCCAGACGCATTAGCTGGATTAGCAGCATCTGCAGCATTAGCAGTATCAGACATTCCATTTTACAACTTGATTTCTGAAGTACGTGTTGCACGTATCGACGGAAAATTCGTTATCAACCCAAGCAGAGAAGATTTAGAAAAATCAGACATCGATATGATGATTGGCGCTTCTATGGATTCTGTTGCAATGGTTGAAGGAGAGATGAAAGAAATCTCAGAAGCAGAAATGGTAGAAGCTATCAAATTTGCTCACGAGGCTATCAAAGTTCAAATTCAGGCTCAATTGCGTTTGCAAGCTGCTTTTGGTAAAAAAGAAATTCGTACTTACGAAGGTGAGAAAGAAAACGAAGAAATTTACAAAAAAGTAAAAGCTGCAGCATACGATAAAATATACGCTATTGCAAAAGTTGGTTCGGCTAAACACGAAAGAACTGCTGCATTTGCTGAAGTAAAAGAAGAAGTTAAAGCTTTATTTACTGAAGAAGAATTAGCTGCTGATGGAGATTTAGTTTCTAAATATTTCTACAAAACAAACAAAGAAGCTGTTCGTAATGTAGTATTAGAATTAGGTGTTCGTTTAGATGGTAGAAAAACAACTGATATCAGACCAATCTGGTGTGAAATTGATTATTTACCAAGAGTTCACGGTTCTTCTTTATTTACACGTGGAGAAACTCAAGCTTTGGCTACAGTAACTTTAGGTACATCAAGAGAAGCTAACCAAATTGATTCTCCATCTGAACAAGGTGAAGAGAAATTCTACTTACACTATAACTTCCCTCCTTTTTCTACTGGTGAAGCAAAACCATTAAGAGGAACTTCAAGAAGAGAAGTTGGTCACGGTAACTTGGCTCAAAGAGCTTTGAAAAACATGATTCCTGTTGATTGTCCTTACACAATTCGTATTGTTTCTGAAGTTTTAGAATCTAACGGTTCTTCTTCTATGGCAACAGTTTGTGCTGGAACAATGGCTTTGATGGATGCTGGAATTCAAATGGTAAAACCAGTTTCTGGTATTGCTATGGGATTAATTACTGACGGTGAGAAATTTGCTGTATTGTCAGATATTTTAGGTGATGAAGATCACTTAGGAGATATGGACTTTAAAGTAACAGGAACTGCTGACGGTATTACAGCTTGTCAAATGGACATCAAAATTGATGGTTTACGTTACGACATTATGGAGCAGGCTTTAGGGCAAGCACGTGAAGGACGTTTACACATTTTAGGAAAATTAACTGAAACTATTGCTGCGCCAAGAGCTGATGTTAAAGCCCATTCACCAAAAATCATTACCAGAACTATTCCTGGAAACTTTATTGGTGCATTAATTGGACCTGGTGGAAAAGTAATTCAGGAATTACAAAAAGCAACCGGAACAACTATCGTAATCAACGAAGTAAACGAAGAAGGTGTTATCGAAATCTTAGGTACAGATCCTGCTGGAATTGAAGCAGTATTGGCTAAAATTAAGTCAATCACTTTCAAACCACAAATGGGGGAAGCTTATGAAGTAAAAGTAATTAAAATGTTAGATTTTGGAGCTGTAGTAGAATACACTGCTGCACCAGGAAATGAAGTTTTATTACACGTTTCTGAATTAGCTTGGGAACGTACTGAAAATGTTACTGATGTTGTAAACATGGGTGATGTATTTGAAGTAAAATACCTGGGAGTTGATCCTAAAACTAAAAAAGAAAAAGTGTCAAGAAAAGCACTTTTACAAAGACCTCCACGTGAGGAGAAAAAAGAGTAATCAGATCTTAGTTTACTAAAGGTTTATTCATAGAAAACCCCAATTCATTTATTTGACTTGGGGTTTTTCGTTTTTATATTTGTTCAATTCAAAACAAATTAATTTCTCAAATAACTTATCCATTAAATAATTTGTGTCTTTTTATTGACTTTCCTTCTCTAATTAAATAAGCGTGGTAAGAACTGGGAACGTCATGCGTCCATTTAGGTAAAAAATAAATTATCAGATAAACATCAATATGCCCCACTATTCCAAAAAAACACTGCGAGAAAAAAAGGAATTCCGGCATGACCAAACCCAATCATAGAAACAAAGGCGATCAACAATGTTATACCCCATAATTTAGATAAAAGAGCATGAGTACATGTTTCTTTTCCGAATTTTAGAATACTAAAAAGATAAGTTAAAGCTTCCATTATAAAAATCAAGATAATTGACCAGACATTATTTGTTATAATTTCGGGATTCAATAACCAAGAACAAAAAGCAACACAAAGCCAAAAAATCAAATCGGTCTGACTATCCATTCTTCGGAGTTTCTCTGATGAAACTCCAAATCTGCGTGCGATAATCCCATCAAAAATATCCGATAATAATCCAAGAAAGATCAAAAAAATAAGTTCTTTTCTAATTTCGCTACCATAATTGTAGGTCAGCATTATTAAAATGGGCCCTAATAAAAGCCTGAAAGCAATAAGGAAGATTGGTATATTTTTCATTTATTTATTTTTATTTATTTTCTAAACTGCCAGTTAAAAAAAGGAAGTTTACGTTTTCCATTTGTATTCCAAAGACCAAATTGCATCCCTCTTAAATCTTTAGAATTATTAAACAATCCGACCTGAATTCCTTTATGCTGTCTCGAAACATTCGATGTTCCAATTTGAATTCCATTACCATAATCAGATATATTTGCTAAACCTGAAATACTAACACCAGAAAAGCTCTTAGTATTTAATATTCCTCCAACAGAGAATCCATTCATTTTATTCATTCCTGAAATTATCGAAATATTCATCCCTCGCAGTTCTGCTCCGCCAGTAAATCCGCCTGAACTAATATTCAAACCATTTACCCTAATATAAGTATCTGTACAATCATCAAAAAAAGCTACATTACTAATAACATTGTCATTAATTCCAACAAACAAAGACTCAAAAGGAACATTAATTGAAATTGTAAACAAAGCCACTGACAGAGGACTGGCTTCAACATTTAATCCATTAATGGCTTGAAGCTTAATGTTTTTGTTCTCATAATGACCTACACCTAAAGCAAAACCATTTACTTTATTGACTCTTTTAGATATTGGAGATAAACTAAAAATCTTGATACTATCATTCCTTAAATTATTATTCGATTTCCATCTGAAATAATGCAGATCAATATCATTGCCATCAAATACTATTGAAGAATTTGGCGGAAGATTGCTAACCAAAGTATCTGTTATCTTTGGTGCCTTATTCTGCCCAAATACAAAACCATTAAACAATAAAACACCTATAAGTCCTACTCTGTAAAAACTGCCAAAATATTTGGCGCTCATAATTTGATTTATAATTTTCATATTATTTCTTTTAAAATTACAGGACAAACCTATTGCAATTATCACATGTCAATTTGCTTAAAACAATAAAACTATTTCTTATATTTGTGATTATCGCAAATTATGAAATATCAAGAATCATTTTTAAAGGCTATTAGAAGCAAAATCGCAAAATCAGCTTCTGTAATAGACGAGATTGCTACAGTTTTAGAGATAAGCTATGACGCATCTCACAGAAGAATATCTGGAAAAAGTAAATTTTCGATTGATGAAACTATCAAATTAGCAGATCATTTTAATATTTCGCTGGATAATTTATTTTCTAAAAAAGAAAAGGTAATCGTCGAAAAAACAATTGAAATAGAAACCTTAAAAGATATGCTTCACTATTTCAAGACATCAGCAGAACAAATCGAAGTATTAACTAAAAATCCAAAAACAACACTGTTTTACTCTGCCAAAGATATTCCGTTGTTTTATTTTATGGACGGAACGATTTTATCAAAATTCAAAGCTTTTGTCTGGCTCAACCTTTTAAACAGTCATCAAAAAAAAGTCGCTTTTGAAAGTTTTATAATCGAAGAATCTTTTGCAGAATACATGCAAAAATTAAAAAGTGCCTATGAAAACACTATAGTCAATGAAATTTGGAACGACACAACTATAAACAGTAGTTTACAACAAATTTTATACTTTCATGAGGCGGGTTTACTCTCTCTTAAAAATGCAAATGCTTTATGCAAAGACCTGAAAAGAATTATTAATTTAATTCAGGAAAAATGTAATATGCCAAATAATAATTTTAATATCTATTATAATGAGTTGATATTGTTAAACAATAATATGCTCATAGAAACAGAAGAAAAACTAACGATGTTCGTTCCTTACACACTTCTGGGATATTTCATTACTGACAATGAAGAAAGCTGCAGAAACGTACATCAATTTTTCAAACAGCAAATTATAAACTCAAAACCTTTGGGACAATCTGGTATTAAGGAACAAAATCTATTCTTTAATCGTGCCATCCGAAAAATAGATTATTATATTGAAAAAATTAATTCTCAAGTTGACTTATTATTCTAAAACTGAATATTTCTATAGTAGCTCATAAAAAATTTATTCATAAAAACCCCAAGTCCATTTGTTTGAATTGGGGTTTTCCGTTTTTAATGTTTTCTCAGAAAAAACAGTTCCTTTTTAATTTTACAAGGTATTTGTTTATAAAAAAGCCTCATTTATTAAACAAAATGAGGTTTCCCGTAAAAAATTATAGAGTTTTTATTACATTTTAACGTTTGTTGAATTTTTTGTCAGATATTTTTTTAATACTTTTGAAATCCACCAAACCAGAAACATAAAAACCACAATTCCTTTGAAAAATCACAAAAAACATTTCATCTGCATTCTCATATTTGGATTTTTATTAAATATTTCAAATTTATACAGCCAAAACAATAAAGAAGAGTCATTTTACAATTGGTTTGACAACTCTATAGGCAAAGAAAACCTAAGCATTAACAATGGACCGGCTTATAAAGATACTTATGTAACAATTGGCGATAATAATATGTACTACGTTGCCAATAAATTCATGAAGGGTAATGTAACTTATGACGGGCAAATCTATTATGATCTAAATATCAAATACAATATTTTTCAAGATCAATTGATTATAAACCCAATTGGTGAATCTAAGTATTCTTCAATAGCCATTATCCAAGACAAAACATCTGCATTTTCTATAAATGGTAAAAATTTCGTAAAACTCAACAAAGAAGTATCTGCGTTACCACAATTAACCACAGGATATTATGAATTGACAGTTCTTCGAGAAGGTTTTAACTTATATACCAAACACTTTAAAAAGATAGAAAGCAAGACTCAGGACTACAAAGCATATTCTTATTTTACAGAAGACAATACTTATTTCATTTTTTATAAAAACGTCTTTTATACCAGTAATAGTAAAAGTGAGATTATAAAAATATTCCCGGACCAAAAAAAACAGATTAATGATTTTTATGCAATGAATAGAGAAATTCGAAAATCAGACAACGATCAATTTATGATCAATCTCCTTAAATTCATTAACACTTCTCTATCAATTACAGAAAAATAAACTTATGAGAAAACTTCTACTTATTATACTTACTTTACTTTTCAATCAATTCATATTTGCACAAGAAACAAGCGATAAAGTATCACTTGAATTTAAAGATGCGGATCTAATGACCGTAATTCAAACTATTGAAGCATCATCATCTTATAGATTTTATTTTGATGCCGAATGGATTAAATCAAACAAAAACTTATATACAGGAAGCTACAAAAATGTTTCTATTGATGAAGTATTAAGCAAAGTCTTCAGCAATACAAACCTTAACTTTCTTGTTCTAAAATCGAAAATAATTCTAACAAACAACAGCAGTATACATAATAAATTGCCTGCTAATTATTTTCCGAAATCAAATAATAACTTAGCAAATCAACCTGGCAGAACGATTCAAAATCCAATATTTTATCAACAATATGATTCTCTACAAAATAGTAGTGGTTCCAAAAAGAACTTAGCGATAACTTTCATAGGAAAAGAAACAGATATTACAGATAAAAAGAATTCTACTATTTCAGGATATATCAGAAACGGGTCGACAAACAAGCCTGAGCCTAATATCTACATGAAAATACGCAACAAAAACATAAGTGCGGTTAGTGATCAGGACGGACATTATATTTTACAGGTTCCTCCGGGAATTAATGTGATCGAAATTAAAACGCTTAGTTTCAAAAAGCTTGCACAAACAATAATGGTTTATAATGATGGTCCGCTTGATATTGAAATTCAAGAAGACACAAACTTATTGGACGAAGTTATCATCAGAAGCAAAAGACCAAAAACGGTAGAAAGTGTTATTTCAGGACTTGTGTCTATTGATATTGAAGCTGTAAAAAATGTACCATTAATATTAGGAGAACGCGACATTCTTAAAGTAGCCACTACTTTTCCGGGGATAAAAACTACTGGAGAAGGTTCTGCCGGATTTAATGTTCGCGGAGGAAAAGAAGATCAAAACTTAGTTCTTCTTGACAATGCCGTTCTTTATAATCCGCAGCATTTCTTAGGGTTTTTCTCTGCAATAAATCCTTATACCGCAAAAAAAGCTGATATTTATAAAGGAAGCATACCTGCTGATTTTGGTGGACGTTTATCTTCTGTTTTTGATATAAGCACTAAAAATGGTAATGCCGAAAAATTTTCAGGTGAAGGTGCCATTGGTCCAATTACCTCTAATATTACTGTAGGAATGCCTATCCAAAAAAATAAATCAAGTATTATTGTTGGTGTAAGAGCCACTTATTCTGACTGGATTCTAAAATCTTTGGACAATGAAGATTTAAAAAATAGTGAAGCCGGATTTTATGACGGAATCATGAAATACAACAACACTATTAACAAAAACAACTCGGTAGAAGCGACTTTGTATTACAGTCATGACCGTTTTAGAATAAGCTCAGATTCGTTGTATAAATACAGTAACCGTCTTGCTTCTGCAAAATGGGATCATACATTTAATAAAAAGAATAAAGGATCATTGTTTTTTACCAATAGTGAATACAAATTCAACATTGATTATGATTCTAACAACAAGAATGCCTTTGATTTTGGATATAAAATCAATGAAACGCAACTTATGCTAAAACTTAACTATTTGTATAGTGAAAAACACAGTATAAACTATGGTATTTCGAGCAAGCTTTACAATGTTAGCCCAGGATATCAGCATCCAAAAAATCCAGATTCCCCTCTGGTTCCAATTGATATTGAAAAAGAAAGAGGCCTTGAATCGGCTATCTTTATATCTGATAACTTTAAGTTGAACAGTAAATTTTTAATCGATATTGGATTGCGTTATTCTTTTTATTCAGCATTAGGAGAAGCCAATTCACGCCTATATCAACCCGGTTTACCTCTTGATGACGCATCGTATACTGAAACAAAACATTATGGAAACAATGAAGTAATAAAAACATATGGAGGTATTGAGCCTCGTATCGCTGCTCGTTATTTCTTTACGGACGATTTTTCTATTAAAGCAAGTTTTGATCAGACAAGACAATACATTCACCTTCTTTCAAACAACGTAACACAATCTCCAACGGATACGTGGACTTTATCGAATACGAATGTAAAACCTCAAAGCGGACAACAATATTCATTAGGTTTATACAAAAACTTACATGATAATGAAATCGAACTTAGTCTGGAAGGATACTATAAAAGATCACAAAATATATTAGACTACAAAGTTGGTGCAGAATTAATCCTGAATGACAGAGTAGAGACTCAGCTTTTGCAAGGAGAAGGAAAAGCATATGGTGTTGAGTTTTTAATAAAAAAATCAGTTGGAAAATTAAACGGATGGATTGGATATACCTATTCCAGAACACTGATAAAACTTGACAGTAAATTTGATTCTGAAATAGTAAATAACGGTAAATATTTTGCTGCAAATTTTGACAAACCTCATGACCTGAGTGCCGTTTTAAATTATAAATTTACAAAACGTTATAGTTTATCGTCTAACTTTTTATACCAGACCGGAAGACCAATTACCTATCCTATTGGAACATACCATTATGGAAATGCGGAATATACTTTGTATAGTGACAGAAATAAATATCGAATTCCGGATTATATCCGTTTAGATATTGGGCTTAATATTGAAGGGAATCATAAAATAAAAAAACTGGCACATAGCTTCTGGAATATATCCGTGTATAATGTGTTAGGCAGAAGTAACCCGTATTCTGTTTATTTTGTAACCGAAAAAGGACAAGTAAAAGCATACAAAACGTCTATTTTTTCTATTCCGGTTCCAAGTATAACTTATAATTTTAAATTTTAACGAAATGAATTTTAGAACCGAAATAATAAAACATACCAATAAAATCATTCTTTTCTTTCTGCTAAGTTTTTTCATTAGCAGTTGTTCAGAAAGCTATAACCTGCAAACTGATACCTATGAGGAAGCTATAGTTATAGAAGCTACTTTGACTAATGAACTTAAAAAACAAGAAATAAAGATCACCAAAACTTCCCGATTCGAAGATGAAGAGGTTGTTGTAGAAACCGGCGCAAATGTGGTTGTGAAGGATAATCTTAACAACGAATATGTTTTCACAGAGAATTCTGGTAAATATGTTTCGCAATCTGAATTTGAGATTCTTCCTAACAGACAATATACTTTAGAAATAAAAACCAAAGATGGTAAAGTTTATAAATCATCTTCAGAAACGTTACCAACTGTAAGTCCTATTATAAGCATTACTCCAAGCGTGGTTGTAAACAACAAAAACGAAACTGGTGTACAAATGAACGCAAACAGTTATGATCCAAACAGAACTTCTAATTATTACCGATATGAATATGAAGAAACTTATAAAATTATAGCACCTAGATGGACTTCTGACAGAGCAGTTGTAACTGGTCCTAAAAATATAAAAATAGACGAGGATAATGATCCAGCCAAAAGAATCTGTTATTCCACAATAAAATCAACTGATATACTCGTAACCAGTACAAACGATCTAGCAGAAGATCGTGTTAATTTCCCTGTACGATTTATTAAACAAGATAATTATATTATCGCGCATAGATATAGTATACTTGTAAAACAGTATGTTGAAAATAAAGCAGCTTATACTTTTCATAAAACGATGAAGGAGATATCGAGCTCTTCGAGTGTATTGTCTCCAAAACAGCCTGGTGTGTTTTCAGGAAATATAAGATGTATTAGTAATGTAGACGAAAAAGTTATGGGGTATTTTGATGTTGCATCTGTATCCTCTCAAAGAATCTTTTTTAACTATACAGACTTTTTCCCTCCTACAAATACTCCTGCTTATTTTAGTGCGTGCGAACCTATGCAGCTTAAGTTCTGTTTTGAATCTAATGTAACCCCTCCATGTGATGGATATACCATTATTTCAGGTCTTCAAAATAATTCATTATCCTATTTCTATGGTAACTATGTAGAAACGGCATGCGCAGATTGTACAACATTTTCATCTAACATAATACCTTCATTTTGGAAAGAATAAAATACATTTTACTATTGGTATTACTTATCAATACAAAACCGATTATAGCGCAAAACACTTCTATAAATGAGAGTGTATTTATCCATGCAAATGCAACGACTTTTGTAACTGGAGAGAAACTTCTATATAAAATTTATAGCTTAAAAAATACAGACAAAACACCAAGTCCTGTTAGTAAAGTAGCCTATGTTGAGCTTATCGATCCTACTGGAAAAAACATTTTTAAGAACAAACTTTACCTAAAAAATAGTACCGGAGAAGGCGATTATTTTATCCCTACAACCATTAAAACCGGAAGTTACAAACTGATTGGCTACACTAATTGGATGTTAAATTCAGATGCTTCTAAAATATTCCAGGTTGATATTAAAATCATAAACCCTTATCAAATTAGCGAATCAAATTTAACAGAAAATAAAGCCATTTCTGAAAAAACAAATCAGGCAAATACAGCAACAACTTCTGGAACTGTCCCTCAAGAAAGTTTATCAGATAAAAACTTTAAAATAAAAGTAAATAAAGATGTTTTCGCGAATCGCGAAAAAGTTACATTAGGCATTGAGTCTTCGGCATTATCACCAGAGAAAGGAAACTACTCCTTATCTGTTAGAAAAAAAGATAATTTACCAACAATAAATCAATTAACACCGGGTGAATTTGCTAAGATTTCGGCTGAAATTGAAACAAATTCCCAAAATAAAGGTGCAATAATTCTTCCTGAGCTTCGTGGAGAAATGATTTCCGGTAAAATAATTTCAAAAAGTCCGGTAAACAATAGTCTACAAAATATAATTGTTGCCTTGTCTATAGCAGGAAAATCGTTTGCTTATAAAGCTGTAAAAACAAATGAAGCAGGGCGTTTTATTTTTAATTTAGACAAACCTTATTATAATAACGAAATAGTTATACAAATTATAGGCGACCAAAAAGAAAATTACACTTTAGAACTTGATAAAGCAAGCGAGCCGGATTATTCAAAACTAGGGTTTCGATCTAATCTTAATTTAACAAGCGAGATCGAAGAAACTTTGTTGGAAAGATCTATTGCAAGTCAAATTGAAAATGCATACTATACTGATAAAATAGACAGTATAATTAAACCGGATTATACAGATCCGTTTTACTACCCGGTTGCCAAACAATATTTACTTAGTGATTTTACAAGGTTTCCATCCTTAAAAGAAACCATTACCGAAATAGCAACAGAACTGTATTATAGACAAAATGGTGCCGATTACTCTTTGCATGTAAACGATTATAGCCTTCATACACAATTACCGGAATCGCCATTAGTGATCGTTGACGGTTATATGTTGCAAAATATAAATGAGCTATTCAATTTTAATATGGCAAACATGTATAGTATCAGCATCATAACTGGTCAATATTATGTGGGGCCTAAAGTTTTTAACGGTGTAATAAGTTTTGTTACTGTAGACGGTAATTTTACTAGTTTACAAAAAGACAATTACATCTTTAAGCCTACCGTTTTGAGACCTTCTGTAAAGAAATCATACTATAGTCCCAATTATACTGTCGGGAACAATTTGCAGCGAATTCCAGATTATAGATATCAATTATTATGGAAACCAGATGTAAAATTAGATCAAAAAGAAGATGATATCTATTTTTATACTTCTGATGTCAAAGGAAGCTTCGAAGTTGTTTTAGAGGGTTTTACAGAAAATGGACAACCGGTTTATCTTTCTAAAACTATTAGTGTGGAATAAAAGTGAACGTATTTTGGGGAATTAACTAACAAAATAGGGCAAATTCAGGAAGAGTTTTAACAAATAGTCAATAAAATTAGAGTTAATGAAGAAAAACTAAAGGTATTTCATAATTTATTCAAAGAAAAAAAATACCTTTAGCCTACCAAAAATAAAAATTTTAACCCTAAAAACCCTATTATGGACTTCAACGTTATCCAGATTACAAAAATTAATTCAATCGATTTTGTGTTCTCAGACAAAACGAACATTACATTTCCTGTTGCTCCTTTAGTTTCAGCAACAACTTATCAAAACCAAAACGTAAAAACATTAAAAATCTGTTCTACATTGTACATTAACTCACAAGACTCTCAGAATCCGGTCGTGGGAACATTAACTGAAAATGGAGATACTGTCGAAATTTATTTTGACTATGATTGGGACGAAAGTACTCCTGACACTTATGATGTTTGGTATGTTGAAGCAGACTATACTTCTGATACAATTGGTAATATTAAATTTGTTACATCTTATTTAAGAAACATTGATCCTATTACTTCTAGAGGAACTACAACTGGAGTAAATGGATAATGAACCACTTTTGGTCAATAATAAGGTATATGGTTTAATAAATAAAAAAACAATTATTAACTTAAACCATATACTTTAAATGAGAAAAAAAAGAAACATACAAAAAATGCAAGCAACTAAATTATTTGTTTCGCTGATACTTTGTCTAAGTTCTTCACTTCTTTTCTCTCAAATAAAAAACTACAATAATGTAGACGAGGTATTTTACAAAAAAGCCAACGAATTCAAAAATGAGATAAACTTTAGAAAAGCTCTCTATTTTTTCAATAAAAAAAACTGGGACTCTACTCTAGTATATTCTATGAAGCAATTAAGCTTAAGTAAAAATCAAGAGCTAACTAATTATTGCCATTATTTTAGAGGATATAGCCTTAGAGAATTAAAGCTACTACAAGAAGCAAGGTCTGAACTAAACTTAATTTCAAAAAAATTCATCCTATATCATTTAGTAAACTATAAATTAGGAGCAATTTCTTTGGAACTGAATGAATTCGAAAGGGCTATAACCTATTTTCTTGAAGCTGAGAAAGCATATACAAGCGAAGAAAAAGAATACAAAATAAGTTCACTTTATTCGAATCTAGGAACTTGTTATTTACATCTAAATAAATTCAAATTAGCTGAAATTTATCTATTCAAAAGTGTAAGAATACAAGAAAAAGAGAAAGATTCATTACCAATCATAAACTCATACTTTAATATTGCAAACTTATATTACTTGCAATACAAAGACCAACAAGCAATTCCTTATTTTGAAAAAGCATACGTTTTATCTAAGAAAGTAAAAGATTTTAATAAAAAAAGAGATGCTTCTCTAAATATGACAGTAGTAGAAGAAAATAGAGGTAACTACAAAAAAGCACTAATTTATAGAAAAGAATATGATCAATGGAAAGATTCTTTAAACAACCAAAATAAAGTTTGGGCAGTTGCTGACTTTGAGAAAAAGTTTGCCGTGGCTCAAAAACAAAAACAAATCAAAGTACTTCAAATAGAAAACAAGCTTAAAAATGCACAACGTAATGGTTTGTTTTTCTCAGCAATTGGCTTATTATTAATTTTAACCGCCGGTGTTTATCTTTACGCTCAAAAAATAAAAAACGGCAAAATTATATTGCTCCAAAAAAACAAACTCGACGAACTAAATGCGACTAAAGATCAATTGTTCTCGATTGTAAGTCATGATTTAAGATCTTCTGTAAATGCTCTCAAAACCAGTAATGCAAAATTATCAGCGACTCTAGAAACCAAAAATTACGATGAGCTTAATCAGCTTATCATACAAAATAGTAGTATTGCAAATGGCGCTTACAGTTTATTAGACAATTTATTGCACTGGGCAATGCTGCAAACCAAACAATTGTATTTTCATAAAGAATCTGTTCATTTGCACTCTATTGTACAGCAAATTGAATACAATTACAAACCTTTACTTCTTGATAAAACATTAACTTTTGAGAATTCGGTTTCAAAAGGTATCTTCATTTTCGTAGATCTTGATTCGTTAAAAATTGTACTCCGAAATTTATTAGACAATGCAATTAAATTCTCTAATGAAAACGGAAAAATAAATTTTTATACCGAAGATACAAATACCGAATTTTGCAAACTTATTATTGAGGATTCGGGCATAGGAATGAAAGAAAGTACTATTCAGGAATTACTTTCAGAAGGTGAATTGTTATCAAAGAAGGACAATTCTGAAATTATAGGAACTGGTTTAGGATTGCAATTGTGCAAACAAATGATCAGGAAAAATAGCGGCACTATAGCTATAGAAAGTGAACTAAACAAGGGTACAAAAATGATTTTGACTTTCCCAAAAACAATTACTTAGTGCACTTTTACAAAGCAAATAAATCACGACAAGATCTTTGTTTAGATAAGTATTCTTAAAAAATACGCTTTAAACAATCCTTTTCTCTATAATAATTCTTTACTTTACTCCACCAAAAGGCTTATTAACAATACTTGCTTTCCCAAAAACAATAAAGATGGACAATATCAATGTTTTAATAATAGAAGATACTCCAGAACAAAGTGATGCACTTACCAAAGTATTGCTTGAAAACAATTACACCGTTGCCGGAGTAGCCAAAAACTTTACGGATGCCATAAAGCTTTTTTACGAAAACACCGTTGATATTATTATCATCGATGTGTTTCTTGACGGAAAACCAGATGGAATTACTTTTGCAGAGTCTATAAACATTATTCCGAATGCTTCAAAACCATTTGTCTTTTTGACCAACTCACAAGACCGGGAGATTTTTGAACGTGCAAAACTCACAAAACCTTTCAGTTTTTTAATGAAACCTTTTAATGAGTTAGAAATTCTGTATGCTATAGAAATGGCAGTCGAAAAATTCTACGAGCAAACAAATGTGTTTCTAAGCGAAGAACAAGACACTGTAATCAGCAATGATTACTTATTTATAAAGAAGAAAAACTCGCTAAAAAAAGTTGCCATAAACGACATTCTATATATTGAAGTCGAAGAAAGATATTGCAATATTATTACCGAAAAAGAAAAATTCGTCATTCAAATTTCGCTAACGAAAATCAGTAATTTATTAGATAAAAATAAATTCATAAAAACACATCGGAATACTATCGTTAACACAGACAAAATCGAAGAGATCATTCTAGCCGATAATCTCGTAATCTTAAAAGGAAATCACAAAATAAATCTAAGCGATACTTATAAAGATTTTATAAAAAAGATGAATATTTTGTCTTAAAAACGACACTTTTTTACATCGAAAAAATCTCAAAATCCTCTTTATTTCAAAGAGGATTTTTTTGTTTTAGATCCATAAAACCAAGTATACATTTCTCTTTAGAGACTTTATGACACGAAAACAAGCTTTCATGACATTTTTCAGTAATAACCGTAGAATCAAAATTATTTTTACGCTCAGAAACAACAAAAAAAACTATCAATGAGAATTGCGTTAATCAGCCAGCCAGACATGAGAGCTTTATCAATCATAAAAAAAATCATCAATAATCCCTGGGTTGGAATTGTTGTCTCGTTAGGAGTAATAATTCCCTGTTTGTACGAAATTCTAGACGATATTACGGTTTTTAGAAAAGAATATATACTATTATTAATCTCATTTCCGATCTATATAAAGTCACTTAAAAAGATATTCGACGAAATTTTAGATGCCTCTGATGATTTTTCGGAGTAAAAATAAATTTTGCCCCTCCTGATAAAACACTCCAAATTAAGCTTTTAATAAGGAGTGTTTTTCTTTTTTTTAAATATTTCACAACTTGTTGTAACTTTTTTGCATCTTCTTACGTATAACTAATTGTACACTTAAAAATTGAGGAGACAAAAAACATGAGACAACTTAAAATCACCAAGCAGGTAACCAATCGTGAAACTGCATCGTTAGACAAATACCTACAAGAAATTGGAAAAGTTGACCTAATTACCGCTGATGAAGAGGTAGAATTAGCACAAAGAATAAAGGCTGGTGATCAAAGAGCTTTAGAAAAATTAACAAAAGCCAACCTACGTTTCGTTGTATCGGTTGCTAAACAATATCAAAATCAAGGTTTAACTCTTCCTGACTTAATTAATGAAGGAAACTTAGGTTTAATTAAAGCGGCTCAACGTTTTGATGAAACTCGTGGTTTCAAATTCATCTCTTATGCTGTATGGTGGATTCGTCAATCGATTCTTCAGGCTTTGGCAGAGCAATCTCGTATTGTTCGTTTACCATTAAACAAAATTGGTTCTATCAATAAAATCAACAAAATGTATGCTTTATTAGAGCAATCTAACGAGCGTCCACCTTCTGCTGAAGAAATTGCAAAAGAACTTGACATGACTGTAAATGACGTAAAAGAGTCTATGAAAAACTCTGGTCGCCACTTATCAATGGATGCACCTCTTGTTGAAGGTGAAGATTCTAACCTTTATGACGTTTTACGTTCTGGAGAATCTCCAAACCCGGACAGAGAGTTAATTCACGAATCATTACGTACTGAAATCGAGCGTTCATTAGAAACATTAACTCCTAGAGAGGCAGATGTAGTTCGTTTGTATTTTGGTCTTGGCGATCAACACCCAATGACTTTAGAAGAAATTGGAGAAACTTTCGACTTAACTCGTGAGCGTGTTCGTCAGATTAAAGAAAAAGCAACCCGTAGATTAAAACACACTTCAAGAAGTAAAATTCTTAAAACCTATTTAGGTTAATATTTAAAGATATAAATCCCAATCCCGATGCTTCGGGATAAAAATTCCAAATACCAATTACTGTTGGAATTTGGAATTTTATTCGAAAAGTATTATACTTGGGACTTTAAAGCAAACAACAGTTTGATTGACTGTTCGTTTTTTGATTGATGATTGAAACTCCGGCTGATTACCGGAGTTTTTTATTTTTTAAAATTTTCTTAACCGCAAAGAGCGCAAAGATCTTTTTATCCTTGGGAATGTTGTAAAAAACGGAGAGTTCGCAAAGCTTTGCGAGCTTTAAATTTTGTTAAAAATCCTTTGCGAACTTTGCGTAAACCTTTGCGCTCTTTGCGGTTAAAAAAATTATCTTTGCAAAAATAACACACACAACTACACAATGAAAAATACACTTATTGCTCCTTCTGTTCTTGCAGCCGATTTTGCCAATTTACAACGTGATGTCGAAATGCTTAATAACAGTCAGGCTGATTGGTTTCATATCGATATTATGGATGGAGTTTTTGTTCCGAATATTTCTTTTGGGATGCCTGTTTTAGAAGCTATTTCAAGACATGCAAAAAAATATATTGATGTACATTTAATGATCATTGATCCGGATCGATACATTAAGACTTTTGCTGATTTAGGCGCCAATGGCTTAACCGTCCATTATGAAGCTTGTACACATTTACACAGAACACTTCAGGCAATTAAAGCCGAAGGAATGAAAGCAGGAGTTGCAATCAACCCACATACTAATATTGATTTATTAGAAGATGTAATCAATGATATTGACTTAGTTTGTATTATGAGTGTGAATCCCGGTTTTGGAGGACAATCATTCATCGAAAATACTTATGCGAAAGTAGCTAAACTAAAAGCTTTAATTACACGCAAAAACGCTTCCACATTAATTGAAATTGATGGTGGTGTAACAAGCAAAAACGCAAAACAATTAGTAGAAGCCGGAGCTGATGTTTTAGTAGCAGGAAGTTTTGTTTTTAAAGCCGAAAATCCAACTCAAACTATTACCGAATTAAAAGCTTTGACCGCTTTTTAAATTCCAAATGAGATAAAAAATAGAAGCCGAAGAGAAATCTTCGGCTTTTTTTATGTCAATTCGTTCTGTAAAACTTTAGCTCTTCTATATCCTGTCAAGCTAATATTTCTATGTTTCTTGAAAAATTTATTGAGATGACTTTCATCTGAAAAACCAAATTCATCTACAATTTCATTAATTCTCATATCACTGAAACTTAAGCGATGCTCGATCAATCGTATTTTATAATTTGAAATAAAAGACTGAATCGTTTCTCCGCAATGATTTTTAAAATAACTTCCAAGATACGTATCTGATATATCAAATTTCTCTGCTATAGCCGAAGCTTTTAATTTTTGAGGAAAAAAAATATTAGTCTGTATATAATTAATAATCTCCAAAATTCTTTTATCGGCGCTCTCTTTTATACCTTTTGGTTTTATTTTAGCAATGTTTCGAGCAGCAATCACAATAAGCGCATTGACATAATGCGTTATTAAATCTTCATCATAAATATCCTTATTCTCTATAACATGAATTAAAGAATCCGATATAGATTTAACAAGGAATTCATCTGCTTTTCGTTTCAGAATACAACCTGATAAATGTGACGCATAATGCAACAAACAACCAATATGATCAATACTTTTTGATTTATATTCTTTTACGTATTCACTATTAATTTTAACCAATAAAAATTCCGTAGTATTTACAATGTCAAAAGTGTGGTAATCATTTGGCGTTAGTAGCATTAGATTTCCCGTTTGATAAGATATTGCATTTCCATTGATATGAAGAAATCCATTTCCCGAAATAACATAAACCATCTGAAAAAAACTGAATTGTGAATTTGTAATTGGGCACTCCTCTACCTTTTTATAAATCACCTCTACCGATTGATGCATGTTTTCTTTTCTCATACTACAAAAGTACTTTTTTATCATTAAATTATACCGAAAAAATAAACATACTCAGTATAATTTTGCTAAAAAATACAATAGAAAAAATGAAGCAAAAATTTTACTCCAGCAAAAACACAGTCGTTCTCATTGCGATTTGTTTAGCCACATTAATGTTCTCATTAGAAATTTCAAGCGTTCCGGTTATTCTGCCAACGCTCGAAAAACTATTAAACGCTAACCTTCGGGACATGCAATGGATCATGAATATTTACACTATAGGCTGCACCACGGTTTTAATGGCAGCAGGAACATTAGCAGATCGATATGGCCGAAAACGTATTCTGATTATTACTTTAATTTTATTCGGAATTTCATCCTTAGTTTGTGGTTTAGCAGAAAACATTACCATATTAATAATCAGTCGTTTTTTTCAGGGAATAAGCGGTGGTGCAATGTTAATTTGCCAGGTCGCTACTTTATCACATCAATTTCAAGAAGGAAAAGAACGCAGTAGCGCTTTTAGTATCTGGGGTATTATTCTAGGCATCGGATTAGGTTTTGGACCTATAATAGGAGCTGCAGTCATAGCAATATTGTCCTGGAAATGGGTCTTTCTAATACACGTTCCTATAGCGGCTATTGCTGTACTTTTGGTTTATGGTTATGTAGATGAATCTAAAGATTCTGATGCTAAAAAATTAGACATTTGGGGAATGACCACATTATCTATAGCGGTCTTTGGATTGAGTTATTTTATCACACAAGGACCAGATCTTGGCTTTGCAAGCCCTATAGCATTAAGCATTATTGGTGCTACAATAATCAGTTTCATTCTATTTTTGAGAGTCGAAAAAACAAATCCTTACCCGATGTTTGATTTTTCAGTATTCAAAATCCGCAATTTTTCAGGCGCTATACTTGGTTCTATCGGAATGAATTTTAGCTTTTGGCCCTTCATCATTTATTTGCCTATCTATTATCAAAGCTGTTTAGGATATGATGTAGTTACGGTAGGAATTTCTTTGCTTGCCTATACTCTTCCCACATTAATTATCCCTCCTTTTGCCGAATATCTTTCGGTTCGATATCGCTCAGGAATCATAATTCCAATAGGCCTTTTTGTAATAGGACTCGGTTTTATACTTATGAGATATGGCAGCATCGCAGAACATGCAAGCTGGCTAACAATGCTTCCGGGTTCTTTACTCGCAGGAATTGGATTAGGTTTAACCAATACACCGGTAACCAATACAACTACAGGTTCGGTTTCGTCTAATCGCTCCGGAATGGCCTCAGGAATAGATATGAGTGCAAGACTAATTACTTTATCTATTAATATCGCTTTAATGGGATTTATCTTGGTCGAGGGAATTTTCTCTTATCTGAATAACGCATTTCCTGGATCTGTAGAGAAAACTACATTACGGCTTATTTCGGAAAAAATAGCAGCAGGAAATTTTTCATCACTTACCAATGGTTTTTCAAAACTAAACACATTAAATTCATCAGAATCAGTTTTACAAGCAGCACTTGCACATGGTTTTGAAGTAATATTACTCTATGGAGGAATTGGTGTTTGGATATTAGCTGTTATGAGTTTTATATTATTCAATCCCAGAAAGGCAGAAAGCAATTTATAAATTAAAAATAGCAAAGCTTTTATTCTGAAAAATAAAAAATAAGACTATCGCCGAGTTAAAAATCCTTACTACTTTTTAAATTTTTCAGATTAGGAAAGAAATCAATTCCTGTCATTTTTTCAAGAGTTTCAATAGGAACGACAAAATCATAAAGCGACTTATTACTGTCTTCATTTGGAACCAAAAAAGCAATTGCCTTATGTTCTTTGCCGGATTTAGCCAAAATAATTTTATAAAAATATTTAGGGACAGCAACATTTTCTGTCCCTATTTTTTTATCTGAATCTTTCAAAATTCCGCCAGTTACTACATAAACATCATTATACTTTCCTGCCCAATAACGTGTTTTTTGTTCTAATCTGTTCCAGATTCCGCTATTGAAATCATGTTTTTGAGGAGAAATATTGGAGGTATAAAAAGTATCATTATACGCATTCTTATCAAACTCCATATCTCCGGCAGGACAAAGATGCCCTTTATCATAACCAGATTTCTTGTAGTTTCTCCAATCTGCAGAACCCGTTGTTACTTTTGGATCTTCAATAAAATATGGGCGTTTATAATCGCCGTTTTTCAGATATTCTTTCTTTAATTCATACGCAACCCATTCGGCTTGTTCATACTTTTCATTATATGAAAGCGTATAATATTGATGTTTTACAATTTGTTTTGTTGTCGAAGTTGGCAAATAAGCAATCGTGTACAAAGAATCAGAATTACTATGATTAGTAACAAAGGAAGCTTGTGGTTCTTCCTGCATTAACTCTTTTTGACTATTATCTTCTTTTTTACAGGACAAAAACACAAAACTTATCAAACCTAAAACTATATAATTCTTCATTAACTTTATTTTTCAATATTCAAATCTGAGTAATCACTTTTTACAGATCACAAATTACTTTCTTACACCATATAAACTTACAAAAAAACGCTCCATAAATTTAAATTTATGGAGCGTTTTAATAACAAATTAATTCTCGTTAGAACTAAGATTTTACCAATTTATCCTTTTTCATTCTAGGAGTAACACTGTTTTTTACATAACTCTTAGACTGTAAATCATCTAAAACATTTAAAGCCTCCTCTACATAAACGTCTTTAGCTAATGCTTGGTGCCAAGCCTCTCTTTTTTCTTTTAATGTAGCGTCATTATTCATTTCAAGTTCTTCGTAAGGCAATGATTTAAAAACTAAATTGTTTTTGTAATCTGAAATAGGTTTGTATTTTTTACCTTCATTCTCAACTTGCTCCTGAGTAGCTTTAAAACTATTAATATTTAAGCTATAAGTATTCTCTTTATTTTTAACATCAATCCATTTTGCATTGTCTTCAATCAATTTGAATTGTGCATTTTGAGCAATTCTGTTTTTACTATTATCGATTGCTTTTGCAAAGTTTTCGTTTGAAGTCCAAGTGCTATAATCAGCAGGATCGATTTTATCCCATGGCATTGCATTGTCAATATCACGCTCACCCATTTTTAAGTAAGCATAACGATCCGGCATCACAACATCACTATGAACACCTTCTAATTGAGTAGAACCTCCATTGATTCTATAGAACTTTTGTCCGGTAATTTTCAAAGCACCAAGATCTCCATAATTTGCATTACGAACAAACTGATTCAAATCAAGTACATTTTGTACCGTTCCTTTACCATAAGTTTGTTTACTACCAATGATAACCCCACGTTTGTAATCCTGAATTGCAGCAGCCAAAATCTCTGATGCAGATGCTGAGAAACTGTTAACCATAATTACTAATGGTCCGTCCCACTCGATTTTTTTATCTTTATCGTATAAAACTTCTTTCTTTTTTCCGGCCGATTTTACCTGAACAATTGGTCCTTCTTCAATAAATAAACCTGCGATATCAACAACAGTAGATAAAGATCCACCACCATCATCACGAACGTCTAGTACAATTCCGTTGATATCTTCTTTTTTCAGTCTTTCAACTTCAAGAGCAATATCTTTTCCGGCATCACGACCGTCTTTATTTTCAAAATCAATGTAGAATTTAGGCAAATAGATTACTCCGTATTTCAATCCGTTTCTTTCTACAATACTAGATTTAGCGTACGTTTCTTCGATCTCAACAACATCTCTGATAATTGAAATTATTTTGATTGTTCCGTCAACTTTTTTAACGGTAAGTTTAACCTCAGTTCCTTTGTGACCTTTGATTTTTTTCACAACATCATCCAGACGCATTCCTACTACATCAACAGGCTCTTCGTTTCCTTGTCCAACTTTCAAAATTAAATCTCCAGCCTCAAGTTCTTTTCCTTTCCATGCAGGACCTCCTGAAATCAATTCATCAATTTGAGTAAAATCATTTTTCTTAGTTAATCTTGCTCCAATACCTTCCAATTTTCCACTGATATTAACATCAAAACGGTCTTTTTCTTCTGGTGCAAAATAGCTTGTATGCGGATCAAAACGAGTCATAATCGAGTTTACATAAACAGAAAACCAATCTTCCTTATTCAAATCTTTAATTAAACTGAAATTATCATCTAATGATTTTAGAGAACTATCACGAGTTTCTTTTTCTAAAGTTTCAAAAGATTTTTCTTTATAAGCAGGATCTTTTTTCTTTTTATCCTCTTCTAATTTTTGTTTAGCAACAAGCGAAGAAAGAGTTGACAATTTAATTTGTTTTCTCCATCTCTCGTTAATTTCAGTCGCATTTTTCGCATACGGAATATGCTCATAATCCGCATTAAAAGTCTCATCAACATTATAGTTGAAAGGCTGCGCTAAAATAGTCTTATAACGCTTTTTGCTTTCTTCCATACGTTTCATCAATCTTGTATAAGTAAGATTGAAAAAAGTCAAATCTTTGTTCAAAAACTGATCGTCTAACTGCAATTCATATTGTTTGAATTCGTCGATATCAGACTGAAGAAAGAATCTTTTTGAAGGATCTAACGCATCGATATAATCTTTAAAGATTCCTTTTGAAAACTCATCATTTATTTCAGCAGGACTGTAATGTCCTTTTTCAATAACAAAAGCAAGCAATTCTAAAAGCGTTTTATCTCTATTTGGATCCGGATCTACCGTCTTGTCTGCATTAATCTTAAAAGCAAACAAGGTCAATGACAAGCATAATACGGCTATAAGTATTTTATAATTTCTTTTCATAAACTTAATAATAGCATTCATCAAATTTTTTAATCTAAGTTACGGTAAAAACTGTGCCAACAAAGCCAAGCCCACTATAATTTTTTGTTAAAGATATAAAAATGTTTGACGCGCTAAAATCTTCTTTAAATTAGTTGACAAATTTTGTTTTATTTGTGACTATTCTACGAAAATCTGTCACTACATTTGTCTTAAAATCCTACATTCAAAATCATAATTCGTATATGAAAAGTGAAAAACCACTAATATTAGTTACCAACGACGACGGCATTTTAGCTCCCGGAATCAGAGCTTTGATAAGTGTTATGGAAACTATTGGCGAAGTTGTCGTAGTTGCTCCAGACAAACCTCAAAGTGCCATGGGACACGCCATAACCATTAACAATACCTTGTTTTTAGACAAAATCTCAAAAGAAGATGACATTATAACCGAATATAGCTGCTCAGGAACTCCTGTAGATTGTGTAAAACTGGCAGTAAACGAAATTTTAAAACGAAAACCGGATTTGTGTGTTTCGGGAATTAATCATGGTTCAAACTCTTCTATAAATGTAATTTATTCCGGAACGATGAGCGCTGCTGTTGAAGCAGGAATTGAAGGCATTCAGGCTATCGGATTTTCATTATTAGACTTTGACTGGAATGCCGATTTTGAGCAAATAAAATCATTCGTAAAGAAAATAACGTTAGAAACACTTGCCAATAAATTACCTCCAGGTGTCGTTTTAAATGTCAACTTTCCGAAATTAAAAGAAAAAGAAATTAAAGGAATTAAAATTTGTCGTCAGGCGAAAGCTTACTACGCACAGAAATTTGACAAGCGACAAACTCCTTTCGGGAAAGATTATTATTGGCTAACCGGAAAATTCACCAATGAAGACAAAGGTGAAGACACAGACGAATGGGCATTAGAAAATGGATATATTTCTGTAGTTCCTGTACAATTTGACTTAACGGCACATCATTCTATACAACAACTTAATACTTGGAAATTAAATGAATAAAGCAGACATTCTTATCGGATTTATGATCGGTATTTTTACTTCTATTCTTGGAAGTTATTTGTTTATCACCTTTTTTACCACTTTTGACATTTCGACAGGACTTGAAACTATAAGAAAACAAGGTTATCTGGGAAAAGTAATCACTTTAGGAACCATTTTGGATCTTGCAGTTTTTTTAATTCTGCTAAAAAGAAACAAAGAACTTATGGCAAGAGGTGTAGTTTTGGCGGTGATTGTTTTAGCAATTTCGACCTTATTTATTTAAATCTTATCTTTGCTCTGCAAAAAAAATGTTGTGTTTAAAAATTGAAACACACTTTCAAAGAAATCTATATGAAGTATTACATTATAGCCGGCGAAGCCTCTGGAGATTTACATGGTTCAAATTTAATGAAGGCATTGTATGAAGAAGATCCTCAAGCAGAAATTAGGTTTTGGGGTGGCGATTTAATGCAAAAAGCTGGAGGAACATTAGTAAAACACTATCGTGAATTGGCTTTTATGGGATTTATTGAAGTTATTTTCAATTTAAAAACCATTTTAAGTAATATCAAGATTTGCAAAAAAGACATCACCGAATTTCAACCTGATGTCTTGATTTTTATTGATTATCCGGGCTTTAATATGCGTATTGCAAAATGGGCTAAAGCTTTAAATTATAAAACTCATTATTATATTTCTCCTCAAATTTGGGCTTGGAAAGAGAACAGAATTACGGCAATCAAACAAGACGTCGACAAAATGTTTGTGATTTTGCCTTTTGAGAAAAGTTTCTACGAAGATAAACACCATTTTCCGGTAGATTTTGTTGGACATCCATTAATTGATGCAATTCAGAATCAGCCTCCTTTTGATGAGGCAACTTTTAGAAAAGAAAACCAACTGGGAGAAAAACCAATTATTGCCGTTTTACCCGGAAGCCGTAAACAGGAAATCACCAAAATGCTTAGCGTTATGCTTAGTGTTGTGAATGATTTTCAGGATTATGAATTTGTAATTGCCGGTGCCCCAAGTCAGGATTATGAATTTTACCAGCAATTTATCAGCAACAAAAACATTGCATTTGTTTCGAATAAAACTTATGATTTGCTTCGCTCTTCGACTGCTGCATTGGTAACTTCAGGAACTGCAACTCTGGAAACGGCGCTTTTTAAAGTTCCGGAAGTCGTTTGTTATAAAGGAAGTTCGATTTCCTATCAAATTGCAAAACGCATTATCACTTTAAAATACATTTCGCTTGTAAATTTAATTATGGATCAGGAAGTTGTAACCGAATTGATTCAAAGCGACTGCAACACCAAACGCATTAAAGAAGAATTACAGAAATTATTAGAACCTCAATATCGCGAAAAGCTATTGAAAAATTATGATATTCTGGAGCAAAAATTAGGCGGAGTCGGCGCAAGTAAAAAGACCGCAAAACTTATTGTAGCAGATCTAAAACAGGCTTAAAAAACTCAATTTTGAAAAAAACACTCATTTTCATGCTTCTTGCGATCGTTTTTACTTCATGTAAATCGACATCAACTGCCGTGGGCAAAAATGAATCAAAAAAAGAAAATAGATATACTGTAAGTAAATTAATCGAAAAAGCCGAAGACAATATTGGCGTTCGCTACAAAGCTGGCGGCACAACAAAAAGTGGCTTTGATTGCTCGGGATTAGTCTATACCACATTTGAATCTGAAAATATAAAACTTCCGAGAAGTTCTTATGAGCAGGCAAATGTTGGGAAAATAATCAAAACTAGCGATGCTCAAAAAGGGGATTTAATTTTCTTTAAAACCAATAAAAGCAGACAAATAAACCATGTTGGGTTAATTGTGGAAGTAAATTCGAATGAAATTAAATTTGTGCATTCTTCAACATCAAAAGGCGTTATAATTTCATCTACAAAAGAAGCCTATTATCAAAATTCGTTCGCTCAAATTAACAGAGTAATTGAGTAAATCGAATTAAACAAAAATATATTCTTTTTCTTACAAAATATTTAATACTTTTAGAAAATGAAAGTATTAGATTTTCCTTTGGCTAAAATTACAATTAGCTTTCTTCTCGGCATCATTGTTTCTTACTACACAAGACCCTCAATATTAACCGCTGGAATATTCCTTATTTTCAGTATAACAATATTCTGTACCCTTTATTTCTTTGCCGCCAAACGCAAAAAACTAAATATCATTTTTGGAATAAATACCTCTATTGTTTCTTTTTTTATTGGAATAATCACTCTTCAATTACAGACAGATTCTTATCAGGAATCAAATTACATCAATTCTAAAACAGTATTTGAAAAACCTCAATTGATAACTTTCACTTTACGTGAAAAATTAAAAAGTAATGACTTTAACGATCGGTATGTTGCCATTATAAACCAAATTGAAGGCAAAGTTTATACAGGAAGAATCATTGTAAACATCCAGAAAGACAGCTCAAAAAACAAAGTTATTTTAGGAAATATAATTCGGGTAAAAACAGTTTTACAACCCAATAGTTCAAGCAAAAATCCTAATCAATTTGATTATGCCAAGTATTTGTCCAACAAACAAATTTATGGTCAGGTTTACTGTCGTAAATCTGAAATAGTAATTAACAAAAATCCTAAAAAAGACATCTGGTATTATTCCGGTCGTTTACATTCAAGAATCATAAACAATCTCGAAAATGCCCATTTCAATAAAGACGAAATGAACGTTGCCTTGGCTCTTATTTTGGGGCAACAACAAGAAATTTCAGCAGATATTATAAAAGATTACCAATACTCCGGAACTACGCATGTACTATCTGTTTCTGGTTTGCATGTTGGTTTTATCATGTTATTTATAAATTTTATTCTAAAACCAATTCCAAATACTCGAAAAGGCTCATTTATAAAATTGATTTCCATTTTGATATCCTTGGCTATTTTCGCTGTAATTTCGGGTTTATCTCCGCCTGTTTTGCGTTCCGTTGTTATGTTTTCATTTCTCGCCATTGGAAATCATTTACGCAGAAGTGGAAACATCTATCATACTCTATTAGTGTCAATTTTATTGATATTATTATTCGAGCCTTATTTCTTGTTTGATGTTGGCTTTCAGCTAAGTTATCTTGCATTATTTTTTATCATTTGGCTACAACCTATTCTACAAAAAATCTGGGCTCCAAAACACAAAATAACGATTTACATCTGGAATGCTTTAACCGTTTCTTTTGCTGCACAAATAGGCACTTTACCGGTTTGCTTGTACTATTTTCATCAATTTCCGGGATTATTTTTTGTAACAAACATTATCATTCTTCCGTTATTATCGTTTATCATGATTGCCGGAATCATAGTAATGATCTTTGCTGTTTTTTATAGTCCACCAATGATTTTGGTTGCTATTTTCGAAAAGAGTGTTTATCTTTTAAATCTAATGATTCACTTTGTCGCAACATTTGAATCGTTTGTTATTAAAGATATTAGTTTTAATTTCTATTATCTGATTACCATTTACCTATTAATAATTGCTGGCACGATTTGGCTTAATAAGCCTAGTTTTAATAAAACTATTTCTCTTTTGCTTACCATTATTATAGTTCAGATTTCTTTTATTTATACCAAAAAAGAAATTGAGAGCCAACAGGAATTAATCATTTACAACACCAGGAAAAGCACTTTGATATCTGAAAGAATTGGCAAAAACATCAGCTTTATTACAAGTGATACTCTTTCTAAAAACAATATTTCTACTTCTTATTTAGTTGGAAATTTTGGTGTTTTGAAAAGTTCGCACAAAATCAAGAATACGTTATTCTTTAACGGAAAAAAGATTCTTGTAATAGACAGCACCGGAGTTTATCAAAACAGAACACAACCGGATATCCTGCTTCTTACTCAATCTCCAAAAGTAAATTTAGACAGAATTCTAAAGGATTTAAATCCGAAAATAATAATCGCAGACGCTTCAAACTCTTATTCCATAATTAAGAGTTGGAAAACCACTTGTCTAAAAAAAAATATCCCTTTTCACGCAACGAATGAAAAGGGATATTATAAGTTAAACTAGGAATTTTATTTTATTCGCTGCTTGGATGCAAAATTGAATTTGAATCAGAAATCCATTTCTTCGCTCCACCCATTTTATAGGCTAGAACTCCCATCTTACTAATTGTTGGTTTATTTTTCTTGATTGTAATCATCACAAAACAAACCTGAGGAATTTCTTCGACACCTAAAGCATTTTTCATCATCACATTTTTCTCTTTCGCTTCATCTGTTAAGGTATTATCAGACAAATCAAGTTTTAATAAGATAACATTATCACGGGACCATACAGCAAAGTCTGGTGTGGTAAAAACCTCATTCTGAATTTTCTGTCCGGCATTAGCAGCTGTAAAAAAAATCAACAATGGTTTCTTTTGTGCATCACTAGCTATAAATGCATCGCTTAAATCGGTATTCCAAACTAAATTCTGAGAATGTAAGAAAGATGAACCTATGAAAAACAGTAGGATAAGTAGTTTTCGGGTCATAATATTATTGGTTTTTATTGGGGGTTATAAAAACCAAATTAACACAAAAACGAGGAGTTAACAAACACTTCTGTCACAAAAACTTCGAAAAAGTTACATTATAGTGAATTTTATTATTTAAACTTTAAATTTTAAACAAAATGTAATTTTTACCCCTAAAAAACATCAAAACTGCTGATATCACACTAAAACCTAAAAAACATCCCTTTTCATGCAATAGCCGAAAAGGGATTCTACAAATTAAACTAAGAAACTTAATTTAAATTTTAATTTATTCACTTGGATGCAAAATCGCATTCGATTCAGCAATCCAAGCTTTAGCACCTCCAGGTTTATAAGCGATTTTACCTAATGCACTAAAAGTTGTTTTGTTTTTTCGGATAGAAGCGCTTGCGAAACAAACTTCTGGCAAGTCTTCAACTCCAAAAGCACTTTTTAATTTAAGATTTTGCTCTCTATCTCCATCAGCAGTAGTTGAGTCAGACAAGTCCAGTTTTACCAAGATGACATTGTCGCGCGACCAAACTGCAAAATCAGGAGTTTTGAAGATTTCATTTTGAAGATTTTCCGGTACACCTGAGGCAGTGAATAAAATTAACATTGGTTTTCTTTGTTCATTGCTTATTGCAATAGCATCAGTCATGTTTGTTCTCCAAACTAAATTTTGCGAATGCAGAAAAAATGAACCTAAAAAGAACAGTAGGATAAGTAATTTTTTGGTCATAGTATAAATTGGTTTTGGTTAGTATAGCAGGACTAAATTAACATATTATTTTAATTTTCCAATTTTTATTAGTACAAAAAATACATTATATGTTTTTTTAATTATAATAAAATAATAAAACCACAAAACCCACCAAAATAGTGAATCCTTTTTCTTACGAAACAAAAAAACTCCTTACAAATATGTAAGGAGTTTTATATTATTAAAATAGAATTTACTCTACTTAAGATTTTTTTGGATGAACGATTTCTTCTGCAACTGTTAACCAAGCAGATGGACCTCCGGCAACATAACCGGTTTTTCCTAAGCCTTTAAAATTTATCTTTCCATCTTTTGATTCTGCACTTGTAAAAAATACAGTTGGGAATCCCTGAATTCCAAAAGCTTGTTGTAACTCATTATTCTGATTTTTAAGTTCAGGAGTTTGAGGCACACCTCTAGGATAATCTAATTCTACTAAAACAACATTATCAGAAGCCCATTTTTTAAACTCTGCAGTTTTCAAAACTTCATTCTGTAAACGAATACACCATCCACACCAATCACTACCGGTAAAAAACAACAACATTGGTTTGTTTACTTTATTACTTACCGTAATCGCCTCCTTTACATCTGTATACCATTTAAGTTCCTGCGCTTGTGTTGCAAATGCACCAACAAAAAACAATGCAACTAGTATAATTTTTTTCATGTCCTTATTATTTTCTACAAATTTAAGCAAAAAAAGAATTGCTAATTGTCGTCTACTTTACTTCTTGCATTAATTTTCTAATAATTGGCGAAATTGCAATTAACAGAACCCCGGCAACAAGCGAATAAATAGCCAATTGATAATATCCTTCTGTATAAGATTGCAACTTAGAAAGCAGTGTATCTCCTGTATTTGATCGCGATATTTCGGCACCTAACTTCCCTGCAAATAATTGCCCGAAAGCGCTTGCAAGAAACCACAATCCCATCATCATACCGAATAATCTTTTTGGAGATAATTTAGTAATAATAGACATCCCGATTGGACCTAAACAAAGCTCACCAATTGTTGTTACCAAATAAGCAAAAGTAAACACGTTTAAAGACGCAATTCCTTCTGAGTTTGCAAAAAACCTGGTTAGGTAAAAGATATAAAATGAAGCTCCTAAGAACAAAAATCCAATTCCGAATTTAATCAGGGTATTGGGTTCAATTCTTCTTTTTCCAAGCCAAATCCATAACAAACCAATAAGCGGACTTAAAGCCACTACAAAGAAAGTGTTCGAACTATTGTTTACCACATTTGGATCAATGTTAAAAAACAATAATTTATTACTTAAGTTATCTTTTGCAAAAAGTGATAATGAACCACCGCTTTGCTCGTAAATCGCATTAAACAATAAATAGAAGAACACGAACAAAAAGGCTGCAAATAGCTTTTTCTGCATTTTTACATCGCCTAATTTTATTAGTTCATAAGCAAAGTACAAAACTGCGATTATACCAATTGTATACATGAAATAATCTGTGTAATCTGTATTTTTTACCATTATAAAAATAAATGGCAAACTCAAGATTGACAATGCATAAACTGCTATTTCACGTACTCTTCTTTTACTTGTATCTAAATGTAACAATGGAGAATCTCCAATTGGTCCTAAATATTTTTTAGTAAACAAAAAGGTAACCAATCCCAGAAACATAACAATGGCAGCTGATAAAAAGCACAATTGCCAAGAATAGTATTTTCCTAAATAAATACACAAAGCACCTCCTAAAAGACCTCCAACATTTATTCCGGCATAAAACATTCCGTAACCAGCATCTCTTCTTCCGTCTTCTTCATGATACAACTCCCCAACCATTGAAGAAACATTTGGTTTAAAAAAACCAGTTCCAATAATCGAAAAAGCAATACCATAATAAAACATTGTCTGAGGCGAAAAAGCAATCAAAAGATTTCCAAGAATCATTACGATTCCTCCAAAAAATAATGACTTTTTAAACCCTAAAACTTTATCAGCAAAAATACCACCGATAAAGGTAAAAGCATAAACAAACGCCTGGATTGCTCCGTATTGCAAATTAGCATGTTCGTCTTTTAATAAAAGCTGGTCTACCATAAAAAAGGTTAGTACACCACGCATTCCGTAGAAACAAAAACGTTCCCACATTTCAACAAAAAACAAATACCACAATTGTTTTGGATAAGTGCCTTTAAAATTTTGAATTTCTTCTAATGTAATCTCGTGTTTTGTACTACCTAACTCCATGCATCATTTTTTTCAAGAATGGAGTTAAAGCAAATAACACTAAAGCAGCGATACCCGTAAGAACAACAAAAACCATAAAGAACTCATATAAGTTATGAATTATGAATCCTGCAAATTCAGGATAAGAAACCGTTACAATATTTTTCTCTTTTAAAAGATCAAATTCTTTTGCTGTAAATGTTGTGTCTTTTGCTGTAAAAGTATTTACAAATTTTACATTTGTCTTAGCCGCAAGTTCTTTTTGGCTTTTAATTTCAGCAATCGTTTCAATTTTCTTTTCTACATCTAAACCAAATTCTTTAGATTTTTCTTTATCAATTTTAGCAATCTGTAATTTTGCCAAAGCAAATAATTCTACTCCGTTTGCAACAGTTTTATTTTCTAAAATTGACGCTAAATCTATATTTACTTTTTCAGCTGCTTTATATTTATCACCTGTTGGGGGCAAAATCGACCCTAAAGTTCCACCTAAAGCATAACCTGAAGCATTAGAAAGGAAGAAAACCCCAAATAATAATGAAGCAAAACGTTTTGGCGATAATTTACCTACCAATGACAATCCAATTGGAGATAAGCATAACTCAGCACAAGTATTTAAGAAATACAATAAAATAAGCCATTTTACCAATAACAATCCTGAAGTTCCGATATAAGAAACCTGAGTAGCAATCATAAAGAAACTTACAGTAATCAAAACCAAACCTATAGCTAATTTTACAGGCGATATTGGCTCTTTACTTTTCGCTCTTAAAGAATCCCATAATACACTAAAAGGAACTGCTAAAACAACAACAAATAATCCATTAAAAATCTGAACCATTGATGGTGGCATATTCCAAATTCCAAAAAAGTTTCTATCTGTTTGATTATTCGCAATAAAAGTCAAAGAAGAACCAGCTTGCTCAAATGCAGCCCAAAAGAAAATAATAAAGAAAGAAACAATATAGATTACAATAATTCTGTCTCTTTCCACTTTAGTCAGCGAAGAATCAGAAATAATCAATCCTGCTAAAGCCAATCCGCTTGAATAAATCAAAGTATAAATTAAATTCTGACCAACTACATAGTGAAAAAACAAGCCTAAAACCAAAAATGCAATTCCTGCACCAATTAAAGCTCTGGTAGAAAAATTAGCTTTTTGCGCTTCTCCTTCTTCAAAATCATCAGCTACATTTTTAGATGGCAAACCTCCTAATGGTCTTCCTTCTGGAGACACTACATATTTATTTTTTAAAACATAAAAAAGGATTGTTCCCAAAAGCATTGCAACCGAAGCTGCCAAGAATCCCCATTTAAAAGCATGAATATCTCTAACGCCACCTCTATCAACAACGTCTCCTAATAATGGACAAATAGATTGACCTAAAAAAGCGCCAATATTAATTCCCATATAAAAGATCGTAAAAGCAGTGTCTAATTTTGTTTTTTCTTGTTTAGGATATAAACTTCCAACCATACTAGAAATATTTGGTTTGAAGAATCCGTTACCAAAAACAATAACTCCTAACGCAGAATACATAATCGTTTTTGCAAAACCTAAGTTAGATTCAAAAACACTTCCGCTGGTAAACAATAGCATTTGCCCAATTGCCATTAACAAACCACCTAATAAAATACAATTTCTGTTCCCTAAAAAACGATCGGCAACAAAACCACCTAACATTGGTGTTAAATAACAAAGTCCAAGAAATCCTCCATAAATAAGAGAAGCTTCTTCTTCTTTCATCAATAATGAGTTTACAAGAAATAATGTCAATAAAGCTCGCATTCCATAAAAATTGAATCGCTCCCACATCTCCGTTCCAAACAATACCCAAAGTCCTTTTGGATGCGCAGTTTTTACTTGAGTTTCTCCCATATTATTCATTATTTATTTAAAGTTAAAAATTTAAGATTATAGATTTTCTTTGATAAAGTTAGTCATTTTATTATAAAGCTGAATTCTCGTTTTTCCGCCAAAAATACCGTGGTTTTTATCCGGATATATCTGAGAATCAAATTGTTTGTTTGCCTGAATCAAAGCTTCCATCATTTGCATAGAATTTTGCACATGAACGTTGTCATCACCAGATCCGTGAATCAATAAAAACTTCCCTTTTAATTTTTCAACATGATTTATTGGAGAATTTTGATCGTAACCACTTGCATTTTCTTGTGGAGTTGTCATGTATCTTTCTGTGTAAACACTATCATAAAAACGCCAGTTTGTTACCGGAGCAACTGCAATTGCCATTTTAAAAACATCACTTCCCTGAAAAATACAGTTTGAAGCCATAAATCCACCATAGCTCCATCCGAAGATTCCAATTCTTGAAGCATCAACATAAGGATATGCACCAATTACTTTTGCAGCATCAATTTGATCTTGCACTTCGTATTTTCCTAATTCTTTTTGAGTAACTTTTTTAAAATCAGCACCTTTAAAACCAGTTCCTCTACCGTCAACACAAGCTACAATATAACCTTGTTGCGTAAGTGAAGCAAACCAATAATCATCACTATTGTTCCAATCGTTGTTTACTTGTTGAGATCCCGGACCAGAATATTGATACATGAAAACAGGATATTTTTTTGAAGGATCGAAATCTTTTGGTTTTAAAATCCAAGCATTAAGTTCGTTTCCTTTTGCTGTTTTTAAAACAAAGAATTCTTTTGTGGGCAAATTATAAGCCGTTAATCTGGCAGCAAGAGCTTTATTATCCTCGATTACCTGAATTTCTTTTCCAGCTTTTGCTTCGTTCAACGTATAAGTTGTAGGCTGAGAAGCACTTGAGAAAGTATTAATGAAGAATTGGAAATTTGGGCTAAAAGTCGCCGCATTAGTTCCGGTATTTTTAGATAAACGTACTTTGTTTTTTCCGTCTAAAGCGATACTATAAATATCTCTATTGATAGAACCATTTTCTGTAGATTGGTAGAAAATAGTTTTTATTTTTTCGTCGAAACCATAGTAAGATACTACTTCCCAGTTTCCTTTTGTAACCTGATTTTTAAGTTTTCCGGTTTTATCATAAACATAAATATGATTGAAACCATCTTTTTCGCTAGTCCAGATAAAACTATTATCTTTTAAAAAAGTCAGATTATCTGTAACATCAACATAAGCTCTATCTTTTTCATTCAAAACCACTTTAGCCGCAGCCGTAGTTCCATCAACAAAAAGTAAATCAAGATTATCCTGGTGACGGTTTAAAACCTGAGCAGACAATGTATTATTATCATTTGTCCATTTTAATCTTGCAATATAAAAGTCGTTATAATTTCCTAAATCAACTTTTTTAGTCGCATTTGCAGCAGCATCATAAATATGTAATGAAACTACCGAATTTTTTTCTCCCGCTTTAGGATATTTAAACGTTTCAATTGTTGGATACAAATCTTTGTGAAACATTGACATCGAAAACTCCGGAACAGCACTTTCGTCAAAACGAATATAAGCTAATTTTTTACTGTCTTTACTCCAGTCAAAAGCCCGGACAAAAGCAAATTCTTCTTCATAAACCCAATCCGTAATACCATTAATAATCGAATTTTTCTTTCCGTCAGTAGTAACGGCAGTTGATTTTTTTGAAGCTACATCATATACATAAAGGTTATTCTCTTTAACATAAGCGATTTTTGTTCCATCAGGCGAAAAAGTTGGTTCCTGAATCTGAAAATCAAAAAGTTTTGTTAGTGATTTAGACGCGATATCATATAAATAATAATCTGCAGTAAAAGAGTGACGGAAGATTTTATTAGTATTAACGGCAATTAAAATCTTTTTTTCTGATGCATCAAAAGTATAACTATCAATACCATTTCCTAATTCCTTGTGATTTTTTGTATCAATCAAATCAGATACTTTTTTTAGCGTCCCGAAATCATACAAACCAATCTGCATGCTTCTGCTCCCTTGATCTACATCTAAAACAGTGTATTGATTCGTATTCTTTAGCGATTTCAATTCAACCATTCCTTTTGCCTTGAAAGCACCACCATAAATATTCTCGACAGTAACTTTTTGCTGCCCAAAAACAGTAGCAACTAATAACAAAAGTATAACAGTAATTTTACTTGTATTCATTTGAATTATTTTAAATATAAAAAAGAGCCCAATTTTAGTAAAAAAAATAAACATAATACACATTTCAAGTGTTAAATGTTAAAAAAAATAACGATTGCGTAATTTTCAATTTTAAATAGATTTTAAACAAAACTCTTAAAATGGTATCTTTGCTGCAACAATATTATTTAATACACTGAGAATGAACAACGCTGTTGCCGGATTTTCGAAATTATCCAAAAAAGAAAAAATAAACTGGATCGCCAATACCTACTTTTCAGAGCCTGAAGAAGCCTTGAATATTATAAGAAATTACTGGAATTCAGACGAAAAGCTACAACAATTACATGACGAGTTCATCGAAAACACAATAACCAACCTATACATTCCGTTAGGAGTTGCTCCAAATTTTTTAATTAACGAAAAATACAAAACAATTCCAATGGCTATTGAAGAAAGTTCTGTAGTCGCTGCTGCTTCAAAAGCAGCCAAATATTGGGCAACACGCGGAGGTTTTAAAGCCACGGTAATTGACACTGAAAAAATCGGTCAGGTACATTTCACTTTCAACGGAGATGCACAAAAATTACAATCCTTTTTCGATCAAATTAAACCAAAATTCTTTTCTGACACGCAAAGCATTACCAAAAATATGCAACAACGTGGCGGTGGAATTTTAGACTTAAAACTAAAAGACAAAAGAAGTTTATTAGAAAACTATTTTCAGCTTCACGCCACTTTTGAAACAAAAGACAGTATGGGCGCAAATTTCATAAACTCTTGTTTAGAGCAATTTGCCACCACTTTAAAAGAGGAATTTCAAAATTCTGATCTATTTTCAGGCGATGAAACACTCGAAGTAATTATGAGTATTTTATCTAATTATGTACCAAATTGCCTTGTTAGAGCCGAAGTTTCGTGTCCGATTGAAGATTTGACTGAGAAACATATTCCGAATCCGCAAGAATTTGCCGAACGTTTCATTCAGGCAGTTCAAATTGCAGAAGTTGAACCTTTTAGAGCCGTTACACACAACAAAGGCATCATGAATGGTGTCGATGCTGTAATTCTGGCAACAGGAAATGATTTTAGAGCCGTAGAAGCCGGAGTTCATGCTTATGCCTCAAAAAATGGTCAATATGCAAGTTTATCGCACGCTAAAATCGAAAACGGAATTTTTACTTTCTGGTTGGAAATCCCATTAGCAATAGGAACCGTTGGCGGATTAACCTCTCTGCATCCATTGGTGAAATTAAGCTTAGAAATACTAGAAAAACCATCTGCAAAAGAATTAATGGAAATTGTAGCAGTTGCCGGTTTAGCACAAAATTTTGCTGCTTTACGCTCGTTAACTACAACCGGAATTCAGGAAGGCCATATGAAAATGCACTTAAACAACATCATCAACCAATTTGAAGCAACTGACGAAGAACGCCATTTAATTAAAACTCATTTTAAGAAAAATGCTGTTTCCCACAGTGCAGTTGTAGAATTTATTGAAAATATCAGAAAATAACCCAATTTACAAATTCCAAAAATTTAGCTTCTGAATAAAATTCCAAATTCCAACAATAATTGGAATTTGGAATTTTATCCCCAAGCTTGGGAATTTGGAATTTATGCGAAAGCATAGTGGGGCTAAAAAATACAGAATGAAAACAATCTTTTACAGTAACGGAAAACTTTTAATTACCGGTGAATATCTAGTTTTAGATGGCGCTAAAGCTTTTGCATTACCAACAAAATTTGGACAAAACTTAATTGTAGAAAACGGCACAAACAAAGAAATCGAGTGGAAAAGTTATGATTCTGACCTACATCTTTGGTTCGAAAACACCATCTCATTTTCTGAAATTATAGAAAATATTCCAACCCAAATCGAGACGGTAAAAAGTACTTTAGTAAATATTTTGCACGAAGCTTATCTTTTAAATCCAAATTTCATAAACAACTCCGAAGGCTACAAAATAAGCACACAACTTACTTTTCCTAAAAACTGGGGATTAGGCACATCATCTACTTTATTGAACAACATTGCTCAATGGACTAGGATAGATCCTTTTACACTACTTAAAAATAGTTTTGGAGGCAGTGGTTATGATATTGCGTGCGCACAAAACAACACACCTATTATATATCGTCTGGATCAACAAAATTTACCAATGGTAGAAACGATTAAATTTAATCCGGATTTTATTAAAAATATTTACTTCATTTACCTTAATAAAAAGCAAAACAGCAAAGCAGCGATAAACGCTTATTATAACAATAAAAACCAAAACTTGGCTCATAATATTGTTGACAACGATAAAATCACTGAGGCAGTTTTAAACGCAAAAACGATAAAAGAGTTTGCCTTTGCTTTAGAAAAACATGAAATCCATTTAAGCAATATATTAGAATTGGAAACTATCAAAGAAATTACTTTTCCTGATTTTAACGGAGTTATTAAAAGTCTTGGTGCCTGGGGCGGCGATTTTGTAATGGCTGTTTCAAAAGAAAACCCAAATGAATATTTTACTTCAAAAGGATACGAAACAATCCTTACTTATGATGAAATGATTTTACAGGAATAATTCAAGAGCCTGTTTAACCTAGATTACCCATTAGAAATTTTATTCTTTTTTGTTCCGTAGAAACATTTCATTGGCAGAAAAAATGTTTCCGCTTTGGTATCAAATTGTACGGGCATATATTGGTTATGAAGCAGACGTTCCTACGGAACGTAAAAAACGCGTCATTATTAATCCACTATCTATGAGATGTTCCGATGGAACAAAAATAGTTATTACCTAAAAAAACAAGTTGTGCCTTGACAGTTTTCTAATGTGTAATCTTTATTTAAAAACAAAAAAGTGAACTAATAGTTCACTTTTTTTGTTTTAGTATGTTTTGTTTCCAATCTTCGAACTTTTTGAGTTTCGAGCTCATTTGTTTCAATAAGCGTATTATGCAAACGCTCCGCCATTTTTTCTATACTATTATTAATAGAGTCATAAACGACTTCCATTCTGCGGTGTTTTTCTTCTTTTATAGCTTTTAGAACATCTTCTACAAAGAGTTTATCATATTTCTCAGCAACAGAATCATGAGTATTTGTCAGTCTAATAACGTAATCGTTACTCAAGACTGTAACTTTAAAATGCTGCTCTTCATTACTTAAATAATACTTACCTCCCAATTCATCACAATTGATATCAGTATTACTAAGCTTTAAAAGTTCCGTAATTATTCCAAAAATATGATTTTCAATTTTGGTATATACCCTAGGTTTTCTTCTTAACAAATTAAACATAAAAAATACAAAATATTTGTTTATCCACAGTACTCGATTATTATCTCCGTTAATTATAATTTAGCTTAATACCTTAGGGGCGGAAGTTACCTTGTTAAATCGCAGCAAATTAACTGTAATAATTTGAATATCACAAATTTTTAAAATTTTATTTCTATTATTCCTATATACTTTAAGAAAAGCGGCTAAGATTTACTACAAAAACATCCCATATACAGCACAAAAAAGCCCGAAATGGTCAAATGAACATTTCGGGCTTTTATATTTTTAAATTTATTTACTAAAAACTAGTAATTAAATTGTAATCTGTTGTCTTCAATTTTAGCATTGTTTTTCAACGCTGGTAAAATTCTGCTTGCATCAGATGCGCTTTGAGCTTTTACCTTAGCAACATATTCTGCATGGTTAGCAGCAGCAGGAGCTTTAACTGTACTAATGTTTTTAACAACATAAACTCCAGTGTTTCCTTCAATTGGTGCAGAAATTTTGTTTGCAGTTAAAGCAAATGCATTACCTACAACTTTTGGCTCTTGTCCTACTCCACCAGGTAAAACTGGGTTATCCATAGTTACATTAGCAGCTTGTTGAACAGCTACACCAGCACTTTTAGCAATAGCTTCAAGGCTTGATCCTGTCATTTTAGCTTTTAACATTTCAGCTTTTTTCTTGTTTTTCAAGATTGGCTCAACATAAGGTCTAGCCAAAGTAACAGACACTAAACCAGATTTGTTTTCGCTTTTGTATTGAGCAATTACGTGTCCAATATTAGCAATTTCAAAACGCTTTACATCGCCTTTACTTGTTTCTTTGTCATATGCCCATCTGATGATGTTACGTTGGTTACCTAATGGACCAAACGCTTCATCCATAGCTTTTGCAGTTACTGGAGGAGCAACTTTCAAACCTAATTCTTTTGCAGTAGCATTAAAGTCTTTATTAGCAGCATCCATTTCAAATTTAGTTGCCAATGTAAATACTTTATCAGAAGTAACTTCAGATGGCTCAATTTTTTGAGCGATAGTAGCTAAACGAATTCCGTCTTGTTTATCTGTAATTTTGATAATGTGAAATCCGAAAGGAGTTTCAACTAAACCAATTTTTCCAATTCCGTTATTGAATACAAAATCATTGAATGGTTTTACCATTTGATTTGGACCAAAATATCCTAAATCTCCACCTTGCTGAGCAGATGAGTCATCAGAACTTGTAAATGCCAACATCATAAAACTATCCGGATTAGCCTGAACTTGTGCTAAAATTTCTTCAGCTTTAGCTTTAGCTTCTTCTTTAGTTCTTTTTTCTTTAGCATTTGGAGTTTGAGATCCATCATAAGCAATTAAGATATGACTTGCTTTTGCGTTAACACCAGCTTTAAATCCTAAAGATTTAGAGATAGCATAATATTTTCCGTAAACATAAGGACCATAAATTGCTCCGGCAGGCAAACTGAATAATTTATCAGCATCAACAGCTGGTAAAGCATTTTTAGGAACGTATGTAGAATCGTAAGGAACATCAGAATTTGAGTTTACGAATTCAGCAATGTTTGTAGCGTTTTTGAAACCTGGCAATGTATCATTTTTACCAGTTTTTGCATTGTACTCTACTCTTCCGTTTAATAACGCAGTGATTTTAGCTTTAATTTCAGCTTCGTCTTCTTTTGAAGCTTTATCTTCTACTAAAACATATTGAATTTCACGAGTTTCATCCGCTTTGAATTTTTTCTCGTTTTTCTTCATATAATCAACGATATCTGAATCAGAAATTTTCACGTCGCTATCTTTAATAGAAGAATATAATGCAGCAGCATAAGCAAAGTTTACTTTGTTAGCTTCCATTTCATATTTCAACTTTCCTTCGCTTACAGTTGTATAAAGTCCAGCTTTTACAAGTGTGCTGTAGATTTGATATTTTGCGTTCAATTCAGCATCTTTTTCTTTTTGAGAAAGATATTGAGCTGCTTCAGGATTTGTTTTGAAGTACTCTTTAAATTTTGCAACATCAAACATTCCTGCAGCATTTAAGAACATTGGATTTTTACCAATATTTGGATCTGCTTTTAAAACTTCAAGTAAGTGTTTTTCACCAACTCTTAATCCCAATTTATCAAACTGAGAAGATAATAATGCGATTGAAACTTCTTGATCCCAAACTCTGTTTGCAGCTTCAGTGGAAGTAATTCCTTGACCACTTTTTTCAACATTACTAACTTTAACTCTAAAGTCTTCAAATGAAATATCTTTTCCATCGATGCTTCCTACATCTTTTGAACTTTGACCAAATGTTCCTCTTGTGAAAAGATCTTGTATTATAAATGCAAATAATGCAAGTGCAATAACTCCTATCAATAAAGCGGAACGCTGTCTAATTTTTGCTAAAACTGCCATTTTTATTATCGTTAATTTTATATTCAGTTTGCGAAAATACAATTATCTAGTTAATAACAATACAACTAGCGTTTTATTTTCAACAATTTTTTTTATTAATTTAAAAAATCAGTCTTTTATTGTCATTTTGACTAATTCAATTTTCTTATTTGTCGCCTCTTCAATCACAAAATGATAGCTGTCAATCACGATTTCATCGCCCTTTTGAGGGATTTCCTTCGTAAAGTTGACAATAAAACCACCTAATGTCCCGTAAGAATCTTCTTCTGGAATCATTAACTTGTAGGTTTCGTTCAAATATTCTACATCCAGACGTGTTGAAAACAAATATTTACCCGCTCCCAACTCCTGTTCAATCAACTCTTCTTCTTCTGAATCATGCTCGTCTTCAATTTCCCCAAAAAGTTCCTCCACAATATCTTCGATCGTAATAATTCCGGAAGTTCCTCCATATTCATCTAAAACTACTGCAACATTTTTTCGCTTTTTAATCAGTAAATCTAAGGCGTCTTTTATCAAAATAGTTTCCGGAACAAACTCAACAGTCATCAGAACCGATTTAATCGTTTTTGGCTTTTTAAACAAGTCAAAAGAGTGCACATAACCCACAATATCATCCAGGGAGTTCTGACTTACTACGATTTTAGAATACCCTGTTTCAATAAATAATTCTTTAAGATCTGTTACACTATCAAACAAATCTATATCTACAATCTCGGTGCGAGGCGTCATAATATCTCGCGCTTTTACACCGGAAAACTCTAAGGCATTTTGAAAAATCTGAATCTCAGAATCTACTTCTTCATCATCTTCAACAGAATTCATCTGTTCGGTGATATAATTGCCGAGTTCTATTTTACTAAAATAAAGCTGAGCCTGATCTCCTTCGGTTTTGAAAAATTTTCTTAGGACAAAATCCGAAATCCAAATAAAAAAAGTCGAGATGTAATAAAATAATCGATAGAATAAATATGCCGGAAGCGCAAAAGCTCTAATCAACGAATTGGCATAAATCTGAAAAAAAACTTTAGGAAGAAATTCAGCCGTCATCAAAACTATAAAAGTCGAAGTTATGGTCTGAATTAATAAACTACTGAAATCAGAGAAATGAAATCCTAGTTTTATAATACATCTTAAGATTAAATCTCCCATAAAAAAACCATAAACCACTAGAGCTACATTGTTACCAATTAACATTGCAGCAATGAACTTTGAAGGATTTTCGGTAAGTTTTGTTAGGATTTGGGAAATAAAATTATCCTGCTTTTTTTCAATTTCAAGATAAATTTTATTCGAAGAAATAAAAGCTATTTCCATTCCCGAAAAAAAGGCTGATAGTATTAAACATAGTATTATAATACTAATTTCCATTTTTACTGTTTTTTATAATGATCGTCAAATTTCTTTGCATATTTTCTCCTGAAGAAAAACATAAAAATGCTCACTGCAGCAATCACAAAACTTAACCAATAATTATTAGCAGGATCATTTAATTTTGTGATTCCGTCATAAATAAACGCAGCTGCAATTATCAAATAAAGGTATTGTGTGTATTTTACTAAGCCCATGATATTTTTTTATTCGTTTGATTCAATTTCGCCGCTTACTCGCTGCGAATTAATCACTTTAAAATCTTTACTAAAATCTATTCCCTGTCCGTATGAAACTCCCTTAGCATCTGTAAGTTTGAATTTTCTTTCGGTGTAAAACCATTCGTTTTTCTGATCAAAATACAATTGCTCAGTTTCCAGCATCTGACCAGCTTCGGATGTGATTTTTACTTTTCCCTGCAAATCTATTATACCTGTATTCTTATAAGAAATTGCATAATTTGATCGTATAAAGGTACGTTTTTGTTTTTTATCGTATAAAGTAACGTTAAAATCTAAAGGAAATTCTGTAAAAGGAAAATCAAGATTAGAGTAATCCAACATCTTCCTGCTTATCAAAACACCGGTTATACGCCCTGAATCTGTGTATTTAATATTAATGGTATCAGCATCACTGCCCGGAACGAATTCAGAGAAGTTAATTTTCTGAACATCCTTAAAGTTACTTTCGCATCCAAAAAACAGTGTCACAGCGAGAACTGTGACAATATTTATAATATATCTCTTTGGTAAATTCATTTGCCAAATGTAGTAAATTGTATGTGCTTAAAAAAACATAAGATTTTATGTTTAATTGTATTTAGTTTTAATGAACCATCTATCATTGAAAGAGAAACTCACACTAAAGTTCACATAATTTTCCTGAACAAGGTTTGAAGAAACAGTACCTCTTTTTCCAAATTCAACACCAAAGTTTAAATTTGAAAAAGATCCCGGAATTGGAACTCCTGCTCCCAATGTCATACCAACGTCTTTTATTGACTCATTGTTGATTATTAAACCAATTTTCTCATATTTCAAACCTGCTCTATAAGTAATTCTACTCATATAGTTTGAGAATGAAGTATAATTAGGAATGTAATATCCACCTACAGCATATTTTTGATATTTTTCATAACGCACATTTTGCTCCGAATTGTAGTAGTTTGCAAATTGTCCATCTCCTTGAAAAGCCACTGTAGTTCCAACTAACCATTTTCTGGCTTGTCCTATACCAGCACCAAAAGTTACTTTGTTTGGTAATTTCAAATCGTCACCATGCGGATCAAATGTAATTGGAGTAGAATCTCCATCAACCGAAATAACTCTTGTTGTATTTGAACTTAGATTAGTTGCAAAAGCATAGCTCAAACTAGTAAACAATTGTAGTTTTTGAGCAATCTTTGTTTGATACATTGTACCAATACTAAAACCAAGACCTGACAACTCTGAAGCATTTGTTTCTGCAGTTGAGTTTTGAACACCTGTAAGAAGTTCTACACTTGTTGTTGTAATTTTTCCGAAATTATATTGAGCATCTGCACCAATAGTCCAATTTGGCTTAATTTTATATCCTAAACCAAAAAACACTTTATTTATACCTCCGGTTCCACTAAGTTGTGAACTTGTTGCTCCTTCAGTATCTGTTCTGTCGTTTCTAATTTTATATCCAACTGAAGATACCGGAATCAAACCAAATGCTGCACCAAATTTGCCCATTGGAATTCCGATTGCCAAATAATCAAATGTAGATCTTTGTGCTTTTGCAGACTCTGTATCTGTTTTTAATTTTGAAGTTCCAAAAGTCCCTCCAACAGTAAAAGTTGTCTGAATCAAACTGGCATAACTCGCCGGATTCTCAATATTCAAATGAATACTATCCTGCTCTACTGCAACTCCTCCCATGGATCTGTTTTCAAGAGTTCCTTTAAATCTTACGTCCCCAATTCCGTAAAAAGAATAAGGTGATGCAGTACCTTCTTGAGCGAATGAAACGAACGAGATAAGCAAACAAGCGCTTACTATAATTTTTTTAATCATTGTCGATTTTATATTGAAATGTTTGGTTCAAACTCTCCAGTAAGAAATTTGAATTGGCAAATATGGTATTTTTTAATCGTTTAGCCAAAAAATCTGCATCACCTCCCGTTAAAATTATTATAAAATTTGAAAAGTTTGCCTGATATTCATCGATAAATCCATCAATCTCATAGACGAAACCATTGACAACTCCGGAATGAATAGCTTGTGCAGTTGAATCTCCTATATAAGATTCAGGCCCTTCTAAAGTCAATAAAGGCAGTCTGGCTGTGAAATTATGAAGTGCTTCATACCTTAAACGCAAGCCCGGAGAAATGGCCCCGCCCAGATAATTATCATTTTCGTCGATAAAATCATAGGTAATACAAGTTCCGGCATCAATCACTAATCTATTTTGTTCAGGAAACTGTAAAGTTGCTCCCGAAGCCAAAATCATTCTGTCAATTCCAAGAGTTTTTGGAGTTGCGTACCTATTTACAAAAGGAAAAACATCTTCATGAGTAAAAAAATGAATATTTAAATCTTTTTCGAAAGCCAAAAAAGATTGTTTTTCGACATTTCCAACAGAAGCGACAATCAAATCAGAGCAATTTTGAAATTTTTCTAAAATTTCTTTAATTTTTTTTTCAAGCTCATTTTTCTCAAAAACGAAATTCTCTAAAACAGTACTACTCTCAAAGACAGAAGCTTTAATTCTTGTATTGCCAACATCAATTGCTAAAACCATATTTGTTTTTTTACCTCTGCGAAGATACGAATTGATTTTTTTAAAAAAATGTTTTGGATAAACGGAAAATGATTCTATCTTTGCACCCGCAATAAGCACACAAAGGTACCTTAGCTCAGATGGTAGAGCAATGGACTGAAAATCCATGTGTCCCTGGTTCGATCCCTGGAGGTACCACAAAACCCGAATAGAAATATTCGGGTTTTTTGTTTTATAGCCTTTCGGCAAATCCCAAAAATTTTAAAATTCCAAGAAAATTTTACCGCAAAGTCCACAAAGAAAAAAACACAAAGGTTCGCAAAGTTTAATTTGTAGGCTTGTGTTCTGAAATTTCATTATATTCCAATATGGTCCAAGGTTTTAACCTTGAAAAACAGATCGTAATCATATATTACACTCCCACGGTTGAAACCGTGGGCAATGTTTACAAATATTATAAAAAAAGGTTCGCAAAGTTATCATTAGACTTTGCGAACCTTTGCGTTTTTTACGAAATCAATCAACCACAAGTACAAATCCTTATTTCTTATGAGAATTATAATTCATTATATCGAAGACTTCTTGAATTAATTTAAAATTATCATCAGCTATTTTTATCTGGGAAGGAAAACCAGTAAAAGAAAAATACTGAACTTTTTCATTATTACATTTTATTATTAATAAGCACACTGTCATATGACCTTGATCACCTGAACAACTTTGAAAATAATCTTCATCTTTTAATAATATTAAAGTTTCATTTAACTTCTTTTTATTCTCAATAGACAAGTTTACATTCTTATTAAACATCAAATTTTTACTTTTCACACTATAATCACTGTCAATATCTACAATAAAAAAACCTCCATTCTGAATGCCGTCGTGGTGCTCATAATAAAAAATTCCATTATTAGTATTATTAAAATTAGCAAGTTCATTTTTAAAAAAATCAGTAGAATCAATCGTTTTATAAAATGATTCAAAATCCTCTGAAGGAGGAACAATTTGAACATTACATTTATTTTCATTAGAAACTATCTTTTTTTGAGCTTTACATCCCATCAAAATTAAGCAAACAAGTAATAAACCAATTTTATTCTTCATAATAGCTTTCAGAACTTTTATCCCTTTTAAATTGACATCAAATATAATTAAACCGTTATTTCACTAAGTAAAAATTAAATTGTTTTTAATTAAAAAACCTAATTCCAAAGTATCTCAACCATACCAAACATATCGTGATATTATATTGCGCTCCAACGGTTAAAATCGTTGGCAATGTTTACAATATTATACACAAAAGGTTCACAAAGCCATAAATTAAACTTTGCGAACCTTTGCGTAAATCTTAGCTCCCGATAACTATCGGGATTGCTGTTAAGAAATAAAAAAACTATTGTTGAAATACAGAAACCGCAGGAAAATAATATCCTGAGAAACTTACTGTACCTGTTTTAACACCAGAGTCAGCATTGAATAGATAAAGGTTATTGATTGCGAAATTTGCTCCAAATCCTTCATTTACTGTATTTACTACTAAAGTATTCTTCAGACGATCATAACCAATTCCCGCTCCATATAATATATTAGATTGTGTTAAAGTAATAAAAGGCGTTGCCAATGATGCAGCCGTACCAGTATATTTATAAACTTGTTTACCACCACTCCAGCTTCCGTTTTTAGCAATAAAAACATTGTTTTGGGCTGCCGTAATAGATCCCGGATGCCATGCTCCCCAGCTTCCATAAGCTTGAAAACCTAACGGAATTTCAGTTACCACAAGCGTATTTGAATCTATACTTATAAGATTTGTACCTCCTGCTGCCCATACTTTTTTATCATCCGTAACGGCAAATCCCAGAACCATATTCGGTATCGTTTTTACAACTGCTAATGTCGTAGCATTAATTACAATAACTCCTTGTGAAGCAGACAATGCAAAAATATAACCGTTAGCTTTAACAATATCGCCTACCTGACCTGTAACGCCTGCGATTTGCCCATTTAATGCCATTGTAATCAGATTAAGCTTGTAGATACCATTACCAGAAGTCAATAATGCTTGATTTTGATCAATACCAACTACTGCACGCCAATCGTTTCCGCCTTGAGCCGGAATTCTTTTTTCTTCTTTAAGTGTATAAGCATCTGTAACTACAACAGGTCCGCCAACTTTAGAAACTAAGAATAGTTTTTTGTTAAAGATTGCTCCAAATTCTAATGTAGACGATTCTGGTTTTAAATCTTTACCTGGATTTGCTTTCACAAAAACACTGTCCTCAATAGTTTTTGTATCATATCTATAAAATCCAACTGTTCCCGTTCCGTGTCCATACCAACCTTCATTGATCATGAAAAAACCGTTTTCATAAGCTCCTAATGCAAGAACATTATAGGTTAGAGACGTTTTTCCTCCATCATTTTTGGCTGTCATTGTAACTTTAAAATCACCTCTTGATTCTGGCTTGAAAACATAAGTAGAATCAGATCCCACAACTTTTCCGTCTATGGTCCATTCGAAAGAAACATTGTTTCTATCTGTTAATTTTGAACTTAATTTTAGTGCTTTCCCTATAGTTAAAGTATCTTTTAATTGTTTTTGACCTTTTATTGCCGGAGGAGCTGTAAAATCGTCATCATTATTACACGAAACTGTTAACATTATCAAAGAAGCAATTGCAAGTAACTGCTTGGAAAAAAATTGGTTTTTCATTATTAAATATTTAAAATTAGATTACTTAAATCTTTAAATCGATGTACAATTTGTGTTCAGCAAAAGCTTTATAAAATAAACTTCTGTCTGCCTTTGTTTAAAAAGCAAAACATCTTGTACAACGATACGTTTTAATGATTTTTTTAATGAAGAAAAAGGATCTATCGCAAAGAAAAATACCCAACAGGCAATTATTTTTACGATATCATATTTGCAGAAAAAAAATCTCATAAACTCCATTTTTGGCTTACGAGAATAGAATAACCAAACAATACTAGTACCACACAAAGTGATAAGTATGTTTTTAATTCAAGCTTCAATCCCCGAAAGCTATTTATTACTATAAAAATGGCAGGTCTTCTGACTTGCTCCCTACACCCGGCCTTCCCTTTCAAAATGAAAAGTGACACACTTAAGGGTTTCAGTTAATGAGCTTACAGCTGCGGGACAGTTTTGGAGTTACACCAAATTCCCTTTTAATGTCAATATTTCATCAATATGACAACCACTTTCTGATTTAAATTTGAGCTGCAAAACTAATGCTTTCTTTTTAAAGAAAACAACACTTCTTTACTTTTAAAGGTCTTCAGCACGTCTTCAATTTATTATTTACACTAAAATATTAAGCGGTTACTGACAAAAGAAACATCAAGTCAAAAAATATATGCTTTTTGTTAAAAAAGTATTGATTAAATAAAACTATATCCATTATATTAGCAAAATAATACACTAACCTTTTATTTATTAACAAGAATACAATGTCAATTTATGAGTAAAACTTCTACGAAAGGTATTTGGAAAGTGATTTCTGCCTCCTCAATGGGAACTATGATCGAATGGTACGATTTCTATATTTTTGGAAGTTTAGCGGTTGTAATTTCAACAAAATTCTTTCCGAGTGATAATCCTACTGCGGCTTTTTTGTCAACATTAGCCACTTTTGCTGCAGGATTTGTGGTTCGTCCTTTTGGAGCCTTATTTTTTGGAAGACTGGGAGATATCATTGGTCGTAAATATACTTTCATGGCTACTTTGTTATTAATGGGTGGTTCTACTTTTTTAATAGGATGTATTCCAAGTTACGAATCTATTGGTTTTCTTGCCCCCTTATTAGTTCTTATACTGCGTTTATTACAAGGACTTGCTCTTGGAGGCGAATACGGCGGCGCAGCAACTTATGTTGCAGAACATGCTCCGGCAGGTCAAAAAGGATATTGGACTTCCTGGATTCAAACCACAGCGACTGTAGGTTTATTTATTTCCTTAATGGTTATTCTGGCAACTAAAAATGTACTTTCTGCCGAAGATTTTGATTCCTGGGGATGGCGTGTTCCGTTTTGGGTTTCTATTGTTATGGTTGGAATTTCTTATTTGATTCGGAAAAACATGGATGAATCTCCGGTCTTCGCCAAAGCAAAAAAAGAAGGTACAACGAGCACAAATCCATTAAGAGAAAGCTTTGGAAACAGATACAATCTGAAGTTTGTACTATTGGCTCTATTTGGTGCCACAATGGGACAAGGCGTTGTTTGGTATACCGGGCAATTTTATGCCATGAGTTTTATGAAAACGGTAATGAATATAGACTCGTCTCAAGTTGATGGATTACTTGGAATTGCCCTATTAATTGGAACTCCGTTTTTTATTGTTTTTGGATGGTTAAGTGATAAAATAGGACGAAAATATATTATGATGGGCGGAATGCTGCTTGCAATTTTATTCTACAGACCTATCTACAAAATGATGTATAACACAACTGATATAAGTTATAAAACCGAAATCACAGAAAAAACAAAACAAACTGTAGAAATTACGAAGAGCAACGATTCAATTGTCACTATTAAAAAAGAGTTTACAGATGGAACATCCGTATTGGAGAAAACGTTGTATGTCGTAAATAAAAAAGAACCTCAGGTTAGCACTTCAATAAATATAAATTCTAATGATGAATGGATTTTGATTTTACTGGTTTTTATACAAGTCCTGTTTGTTACGATGGTTTACGGACCAATAGCTGCATTCCTAGTCGAAATGTTTCCGGCAAAAATCAGATATACCTCGATGTCATTGCCTTATCATGTTGGAAACGGAATTTTTGGAGGTTTGCTTCCTGCAATTTCAACCTACTTTGTAACGCATGCAAAACAAGCAGGAAAAGCAGATTTTTATCTTGACGGACTTTGGTATCCAATCATTATAGCTTCTGTTTGCTTTGTAATTGGAATGATTTATATCGATAATAAAAATAAAACAAATCACCTTTAATACTATATAATATGAATACAATCAAGCAAATTTTAGGTGTTTTATGGATACTTCTCGCACTTGCCGCGACATACTTTTGCATCTTTGAATTTGGATTACCCAAATTGCTCTCAGACAAACAAGATGACCTCGTATTTGGCATCATTATTCTTTTTATCCTTACTCCATTAATTGTTTTAGGACTGGGAACTTTTGGTTATTTTGCTGTAATTGGCGAGTACAACGACAAAAAGAAATAAATCTAAAATACATTGAACCAAAAAGGGTTGCCTGTTTCCAGACAACCCTTTTTTCATTACTAAACAAAACCAAACTTTATACCTTTTCGAATACTAAAATCCTATTCGAGAAACTATTTTTTGATAAACTTAACCACTCTAACATTATCATTCTCATCAAAAGCTTTTACGAGATATAATCCTGTTTTTAAATCGCTTACTCCAAATTGAAAATCTAAATTTCCGTGTGTTGTAAAACTTTTTACCAATTGACCGGAAACTGCATAAATCTGAACTTTTGTTGTTGCAATGTCTAAGGTAAAATAATTCGAAACCGGATTTGGATACAAGCTAACCGGATTTACTTTTTCGAAATCTTCAATTGCTAAATTTGCTTGTTTATTACCGTAAATTCTGTATTCGCCAGCAGGCAAACTTATAGTTGCATTTACATCTGTAACATTAATAGTTGTATTGTCCATTAAATTGACCCAAGTTCCCGCATATGGAAAACCTGTTGCTACATTTTTTGCAGCAACATCAAAATTGGCTATTATTACAACATCTTTTAATTGTGCGGCTGTCAAATTATCATTCTTGATTTTTATATTGATGCTTAATGAATTCGGGCTTGAAATAGTTGGAGTTCCTAAAAACACCGGTTCTGTAGTTTTAAGACTAATCATTTTTGCCCAATCGTAATAGATCTTGTTTCTATTTGTGTTTCCCAACCAATTGTTTACCCATTGAGGCTGCGGTTTTGTATCTAATTTACAATCTCCTGCAATTGTACCTGATGCATCATTTACTGTACCATTATTACAAGTATAAATAGAACTATCCCACCCTAATTCTCCAAAATGCCAAATCATTTTTGGTCCCGGAATCAATAATGAAACCGCTCCAATTGCTGACATTCTTGACAAAGCTGTATTTAATGTTTTTACATTGTAAGTTCCGTTTGAAGCTCCGTATTGAACATTTTTATACATCAAGCGTTCTTCATCATGGCTTTCTGCATAACCCATTAAACGATTTGCGGTGAAACCACGACTAGCACTAGCCATTCTCGAAATATCACTGCTAGCAGCATATCCCATTGACAACTGATTGTATTGATCAGTCATTTTACCCCACATCATAACTCCCTTACTTGGAGTTTCTGTAACCCTGTAATTTGCCCATTCTTTTTCTTCTGCATCAGTTCCCAGATGCTCAAAAATAGTATAATGTGTAGGATCAAGACTCCAGGAATAATCTGCGTATTTTTTTAAAACATCTACTCTGTCTTGTTGATATGCATTTGTACAACTTTCATCTGCTGCTGTACAAGCTTGCGTAAATCCTTTGGTTAAATCCCAACGGAAACCATCGATTTTATATTCTTCAACCCATTGTTTGATTACGCGATCTACATAATTTTGTGTTTTAAGCGATTGGTGATTAAAATCTTCCCCAACACTATAACTGTGTTTTGCAACTGTATTAAAATAAGGATTCTCTGTTGTTGGTGGACCAAAACCATCTCCATCAGGATCGTTCATCCACATTCTAACCATTGGATTACGTCCAAAAGCATGATTTAAAGCTACATCAAGAATCACCGCAATTCCGTTTTCGTGGCATAAATCAATAAACTCTTTTAATTTATCTGAGGTTCCGTAGAATTTATCCAAAGCCATGTGAAATGAAGTATTATAACCCCAACTTTCATTGCCTTCAAACTCCATTACCGGCATTAATTCTATCGCATTTATTTTTAGATTTTTAAAATAATCTATTCTGTCAATTAAACTTTGATAATTTTTATTGGCATCAAAATCACGAACTAAAACTTCGTAAACTACCAATTTATCTTTTTCTGGTTTTGTAAAATTGGTTGCTTTCCAATTGTATGGCGTTTGTCCCGTTTTTAAAACAGTCACTTCAAAGTTTTGTCCCGCTGGATAAACCGGCATATTTGGATATGAAGTTGCAGGAATCGATGGATCATCATAAGGCGATAATACCAAAGTCGAATACGGATCAGCTGTTTTTACCATTGAAGGTGAATTTGCAATTGGCGTTGCCTCAACCACCCAATATTGATACGTATTATTTACGCCTGAAACCAATCCGGTTAATTCTAACCAGAATTTTCCAGATGTTGGATCTTTTTTCATGGCATACGCCGATGAAGGCTGCCAATTATTAAAACTTCCAGCAACGTATACAAAGTCTTTTAATGGCGCATCCAATACCAAAGTCGCCTTTGTGGCATCAGAAGCATTATAATTAATTCCGTCAACTAAACCTGCAGGCATAGTTTCTGAAACTGTATTTGGATTTACAACCACCGAAAACTTTTTAGAAATCGTAGTTGTTCCCTGAGTCGCAATTAACTCATAACTTTGATTGTTTACAACATTTGTAGCCGAATAAGAATAACTTGATGTACTGGAATTTGTATTGATTACAGTTCCATTAGCTTTCAAAGAATAACTTGCAGCTCCATTTGTATTTGTTGCCGAAATATTAAAACTTGCACCCGAAGCTAAAATTGTAGCACTATTTTCGGCTGGCGCTGTCAATGTTACCTGAAAAGAACCAACTTCAACCAGAATATCTTGTGACTTTTTATCACCAGTTCCATTTTTTGCCTTAATTAAAAATCCAATTTTACCAATTCCGGTTACATTATAGTAAATAGTTGGTGTAATTGTTTTAGTATAAGTATCAGAAACCGAATTGTATGTAAATTTACTTGCATCGCTTGACGCTTCCCATGAACCATTATCAGGAGTTCCTTTTTGGGTAGTGTCATTGGTATCAAAAGCCCACGCCCATAAATAAAGAGAATGATCTGTAACTCCCCAAGTGCTTTCGTTGACACTACTTCCATTAATAGTAATGGTTATAGAAGCGGTTTCATCAAAAGTAGATGGACTTACAGAATAAGTAACCGTTTGCTGTTGTGCAAATGTAATTGTCGACAACAAAAGGAGAAATAAAAGTAAAGTTTTTTTCATAATTTAAGTAATGTGTATTAAAGCAAAAAATGAGATAATTAATAAAGATATTCGATAAATCGTAAATCCACTATAGCGTTTTCGAAATGACATTCCGCAAACGTTGTAGTGTTCAAAACTTTATTCTAAAATTCGAATAATTACTCAAAAAGGGATATTTTTCAGACAAAAAACCAATTTCCAAATTCACTTCTTTACCTCCATTTATTTAATAAATAGTTACTTATCTTTGAACTAATTTTCTAAATTGATAAAAAACACGCTCAATCAAACGCATTTCCTCAGTTATGATATCTGCAGAACCGGTTAGTTCTTTATCAAATTTTATGTCTTTATCATAGGTAGTTTTCAATCCTTTTGACATTGCAACTTCAATAAAATAATTCCCGTCTTTATCTGTAATAGTTGACATTGACTGAACACGTCCTTCTAACATTCCGTATTCCTGATACGGGAAATTATCCAGTTTTATTAATACCTTTTGATTGATTTGAATTTTACCCGAATTCTGCAAAGGGACTTTTAAATTGCCCAGATATTCCCCTTGATTTTCGGGCAATATGGTTGCAAATAAATCTCCGGTTTTTATGAGTTGGTTTTCTTTCCAGGAATTTTGAAATCGGAAAGTTCCGTCGTAAGTAGCCACAAACAAGTAGTTTTGTTTCCATACATGGATACTTTTTTTCAATTCATCCAAAGCCTGAAACAAGGAACTTAAATTTGTAACATCTGCTTTTTCTTGGGAAATTTCACTTGCAACAACTTGTTTTCTGGCTTGATTTATAGCTTCTTTTTGTTGTGAAATAGCCGAATTAGTTTGATCATAACTTTGTTTCGCTTGTAGATTATTTCCTTTTTGAAGGTCTAAATCATATTTTGAAATCACTCCTTTTTCATACAATTGCAAAGATCGCTTGTATTGAATATCACTTAAATTCAGCTTTATTTTCTCTAATTTTTGCTGTTCATATAAAGATGATAATCTAATACTGTTTTCGGTCTGTGAACTTTTACCCACATTTATCTCTTCTGAATAAGGATGAAGTTTTTGATTGAGTTCATTCTCAATATACGCTTTATGAAACTGACTAAAAGCGGATTGAACATCACCAAGCTGTAAATTATTCATTTCCTTAAAAGGGAAATAAAATGCCTGATAATCTGAAGGAATTGCTGTTACAATTTTATCCAGTTTTAAAACATCTTCAAAATTCGCTGTGCTTTCTAAAATTGCAATTACAGTTTCCCTCTTAACTTTTGAAGAGTTCGGAACACATAACTTGACAATTCTCGAATTTACTTTAGATTCCAATTTTTCCGGTGGATAATTTGAAGTAATTACTGCTTTTGCTGCTATTACATCAGGATATTTTATAAACCAACAACCAATAACAAACACAATTATTAGTGCAAAAATGATCGAAATACCATAACGAACAATCCATACCGGCGGTGTCGACAATACTTCCTGAACAGATTCAGAGCGTAATTCTATATCGTCTAAAACATTTTTTGATGCCATTTGATTTAATTTTTTGGAGCTTTTAATTCCCTAATTCTAATTGATTTTTAACTAATTCGTAGTAGTTTTTCTGAGCGCGAACAAGTTCTTTATGAGTTCCTATCTCGACTATTTTCCCTTTTTCAAGAACCACAATCTGATCTGCATTTTTTACTGTAGATAATCTATGTGCAATAATAATCGCCGTTTTACCAACCAAAAATTCATTCAGATTCTCCATAATTACCTTTTCATTATTGGCATCAAGAGAAGAAGTTGCTTCATCAAAAAACAAATAATCCGGATTTTTATATACTGCTCTGGCAATCAAAAGTCGCTGCTTTTGTCCTCCCGAAATTCCTGTACCTTCATTACCAATTTGTGTATTATAAGATAACGGCAAGCTTTCGATAAATTCTTTGATATTGGCAGTTTCAACGGCATGTAATAGTTTTTTTTTGTCTACATAATCTTCCCCTACCGCAATATTATTGGCGATTGTATCATTAAAAATAAAACCATCCTGCATGACTACTCCGCATTTTCCTCTCCAGGCACTTGGCGAAATAGTATTGAATTTTATATTCTCCAGAAGAATTTCGCCCATGTTAGGTTCATAAAATTTCATCAGAAGTTTTAGCAAAGTTGTTTTACCGCTTCCGCTGGTTCCTACAATAGCAGTCGTTTTTTGTTTGGGTATTAACAAGCTTAAATCTTCCAGAACATAATCAGGATTTCCGGTATATCTAAAAGATAAATTCTTAATATTAATATCTGAATGTCCTAAATCATGGATCATAGGATTCAATACATCTTCTTCATCTTCTTTATCATGAATTTCGCCCAGACGCTCTAAACTTATTTTGGCATCCTGAAGAGAGCGCACAAAACTTACCATTTGCATTAACGGATTATTTAACTGTCCGATAATGTACTGAACGGACATCATCATTCCTAATGTCAATTCTCCTTTGACGACTAAGGTTGCCGAAAAAAAAGTAATCAATAAATCTTTAAGATGATTAATAAAATTCGATCCCACAGATTGCCATTGTTCCAGCGTAAGAGATTGCATGTTGACTTTAAAAAGACGTATTTGGACAAATTCCCATCCCCAACGTTTTTGTTTTTCGGCATTGTGCATTTTAATTTCCTGCATTCCGTTTATAAGTTCCATGACTTTTGACTGCTCATTTGAAACTTGCGAAAAGCGCTTGTAATCCAGTTCTTTTCGTTTTTTCAGAAAAAATAAAATCCACGCCAGATAAACAATACTGCCTATTAAAAACACCAAAAACAATTGGAGATTATAAAAAACAAGAACGAAACTAAATACTACCAGATTTAGCAGCGAAAACATTACATTGAGTGAGCTTCCGGTTAGCAATTGTTCAATTCTGCGATTATCCCCTATTCGCTGCATTATATCTCCGGTCATTCGGCTGTCAAAATAGCTAATTGGTAATTTCATGAGTTTTATAAAAAAATCAGAAACCAATGAAATGTGAATTCTCGTGCTCAAATGCAGCATTATCCAGGAACGCAAAACTTCGATCGCTGTTTGACCGGCAAAAAGCATTAATTGGGCTAAAAGAATTAAATAAATAAAGTTTAAATCCTGAGTTTGAATACCAACATCAACAATACTTTGGGTAAGAAATGGAAACAATAAAGAGAATAAACTCGCGGCCGCCAATCCAACTATTAACTGAATTACTAATCCTTTATAACGAAACAGATATTTTGTTAAATAGCTAAAACTTCTTTTAGAATTTTCTGTATCCCATTCGTTTTTGTAGAACTCCGGCGTTGGTTCTAATAAAAGTGCAATACCTTCTTCGGTTTTTTCATGTGCATTTTTGCCAATCCAGAACTTTATAAACTCTTCTTTAGAATATATTATTAATCCGTGACTAGGATCAGATACATAAACTTTGTCTTGTTTCATTTTATAAACAACCACAAAATGTTGATTATTCCAATGAACAATACAAGGGAGAGGCATTTCATTTTTTAAAGTTTCAAAATTGTTTTTTATACCTAGAGTTCTAAATCCTAAAGCTTCTCCGGCATCGCTTAATCCTAGCAAACTACTGCCTTCACGCGTAGTTTCAGAAAGATTACGTATTTGCTGAAGCTCAATTACTTTTCCATAATATTTTGCGATAATTCGTAAACAAGTTGGGCCGCAATCCTTAGCATCCGGCTGTTTATAAAAAGGGAATGGTTTTATTTTCAAAGTACTGGGGTTTTCTCTTTTATTAAATTATCAATAAAAAAATTGAGTTCGTGAACTTCATACTCATTGGGCATTAGTTGCCCGTTTAAAATAATTGCAGGAGTGTGAAAAATTTTATTCTCAAGACACCAATGGTATTGATGCTGTATTATTTCTGTTCCTATTTCAGATTTGTCGTTTATCCATCGTGATTTCCACTTTTCAAAATCCATTCTCTGTATGTGCCAATCATGCAATAATGCCATCACTTTGTCTTGATCTCCGGAAAGATAATAGCTAACTGCCTGCTTATAAATAACATTATAAGGATTATTAACATTCTCTGCGTTTATATTAAAAACAAGCCTTATTTTTAATTGCTCAGGGTTTTTATTCCACAATTTTATTAGGTTTTGATAGACTTTATGGCAATGAATACAAGAAGCACTAATAACCGCATTTAGCTCAATTGGAGCATTATCCTGACCTATTACAATCGCTTCCATTTCTTCTAAAGTATACTGATTTATACTTTCATCAGTATCTGCTAAAGCTTTAAAAACAGTATATTTTCTCTTGATTTGGTTGTGTTTTACTTCGATACTTTTATTAACTAAACCTTGTTTTACCAATCTTTTAATTTCTAAGAAAGCAAAACTTGTCAATGCAAAAACAAACAAAAATGGAACAACTTTCTTTAAAACTGTCAAACTTAAGATTGCTGTATTAAAGCCGTAAATTGAAATTAATAAAATCTGAAGTATCAATACAATTGCAATACCTAAACACAAAACACACCATTTTTTTACGATAAAATATTGAGTAAAAATGGAGTAAAATAACACGGGAATACTAAACAATGCTAACCAGCTATAAATAACAAAACTGTTTGTAAATATTGTAAAAACAGAAAATACAGTTAAAACAGAAAAGTAAATTAATGATGTATCACTTAGTTTTAAATTGCCAAAGATTTTTGCACCATTGGAAGAGAGCACTTCTTTACAACTTGTTTTTTTTGATGCCTGACATATTCTTGAAACCGACAAATCATTAAACCCTAAATCTTCTCTAACTAAAAAAACGCTGATCAATAATCCCGCAAAAGAGGTTAAGGCATAACTTATTGACAAAACCGGGTTTGGTAAATTTATACTGTAAATCTGGAATAGTGCAATGATGCAAATACCAAATAGAAACAAACGGATATTTTGAGAAAAGATGTTGTTTTCTATCTCGTTATTTTCATTCTCTTCAATAGCTACGATCATTCCGTTCCAGCCTTCAAGATATTCCGTTCTGGAAAGCTTTTGAATAAAACCGTTTGCAAATTGAATTTCAAAATTCTGCCCTCTTTTTTTTGTGTACACAATTTCATTTCCCGTATGGGTACAAAAAACTGAAAGAAATGTTTCGGGTAAATTTATCAGCTCGCTTTGATCTATTCTTGCTGCGATATTTTCAATATCATAATAATTGAATACATCGACAATTGCTACCAAACTTGGATAATCAGGATGTGATTCTAATTCAAATAATATTTTCTCTTCGAATTGATAGTATTTATGTTCCTGAAGATATTTTTTCAAATAAAAAAAGTCTGTCATTTTGATGGAATTAAATCTGTTTCTTCAACCATTATTTTTAGAAAAAGTACTTTCTCAACTATAAAAAATCGGATTCGATTCCGAATCAATTCAATAAAATCCTTTCTTCCAAATTCATCTACATCTTCTTCTAAATAAGCAGTCATATTAACAATAAGTTCGTCGTAAAGTATTGGTTTATCTAATTCCTGTAAAATCAATTCGTCAATTTCGTCTATGCTTAAACGCGACATCAAATCCCCTAGTTCAGGCACAATAACAGATCTTAAATTTTCATTTAATTCCTCGTTGAAAACATCTCCAATTACAACCTCCGATAGTTTCAATAATTCAAAAGTTTTGTTTTGAGCAATTAAATCGTCAAATTCTTGTGGAAATTCCAATGCCATAAAATTTCTTCCTATAATATACTCGCTTGAAAGTTCTTGCTTTGTGTTGAAAGCATTTTGCAATTTGAATTCATTTTTCAAATCCAGATTTTTAGCCGAATCAAAAGACATTTCATAGTGCGAAAAATGAGAAGGAAACAATTTTCTTAAGCGTTCAAAATATTGCGGATATTCTTTGATCACATAGGTTTCCAGATTATTGCAAATACTCACACTTTTTTTATAGGTGCCAAGCAAATGCAAATAGCTTTTTTGATTAGGCACTTTGTCAAAATCTCCAAATCCTATATAATTATTATCATTTGGCGTGTCTAGAAACAAGCAATTAACTTTCTCAGAAGACTCTTTTACCATGTTGTAAAACAATACTTGTTCAAAAAAAATATTGAAATTAAACCCGTTAATTGAATTCCAAACCGATTTATTATTATCCACAAAATCAGAAGAGATGGCCGCATATTTCTTGAAATAATCATAATTATTACCGCCTATTATACCCATATTGTAGGCATTATGATTATTAATGTAATCTTTCATTTCATTGGGAACGAAAACTAAATTAGGATAGATATCCCTCCACATTTCTTCATAATATTCGGTTGTAATTTCCAAATTCTGAGTGATAAAGTCTCCACTTAACAACTCCTCCGAAAATTCTTTCCAGATAAATACATCTCCATCAACATGCAAAAAAGGCTCATTTTGAAGACTGTAAGTTTTAATTTTAGGCATTGCCCAAAGACTTTTATGGTAATGATTGAGTTCATCCAAAACAACATGAACTTTATGATAAGGCAATTGAAGCTTATCTATTAATATTTCATATCCTTTTTGATCTGTATATAATTCTACTTCATAAAATTTGGCTAATTGATTAGCACTTAATATCCAGCTTAGCCAATTATGGGGTTCCGAAAGCCATCCATAATTTTCTGCTAATGGATCTGTCAGATTTTGCGACCAAAATGATTGAATTATCTTCATTAAATTTATGATTTGGAGTATTTAATTAAGTTTCCGTCAAGCAATACCTCGGAGAAACTGTTTTTTTCATCTTTATAATATTGTCTGGTATGTGTGTTAAAAAAGTATTTAGCATGAAAAATCATTTTGATTAAATCAAATTGATTTTCGCTATCCTCATAACAGACATAATTTTGTTCTTTGTCATTTTTGCCAATAAAAATATTTCTATTCATATAGGAGTATCTGCCTTTTTCTATACTTAGCATCGGTTTTATATTCAAAAATTTAGAACAGGACATATCTATTCTGAAAAGAAAATTTTTAAGATTTGGCTTTATACTATCCGTCCATTTTGCGGAAATACCATAATTTGAATACTTTCTTATATTGTATTTATCAATGTAAAAGCACTCCGGTATCTTTCTCCATTTTTTCATATCCGAAAAAACGTTGTTCTTATAACTGCTAAAATGGTACAATAGAACTTCGTACTCATTTTTATAACTTAAAATCCCATTCTCCCACTTTATTTTTCCCGGTGTTCCTTCGATGATAAATAAATCAAAATGAACTCTGATATTATTTTGTTCTTTAACTAAAACATGATGAATACTTTCTGTTTTTGTAGGCACATCCAAAATATTTACACCTGAAATTACTTCGTCATAAGCGCCTCCACATTCATCAAAACAAAAATTATCGTTTGATGTAAAAATCAGTTTATGATCTTTACTTTTTTGGAACAGATTATTTATGATCTCGTTGTTTCTAAAAAGCAAAAAGTATCCGGATGGAAAAGAATCTTTAACCGAGATTACATCGTAATTATGAAGTAAATCTTCTGTCATAAACTCTCTGATTCTCCCAAAAACAAGATCGATATCACAAACACCCCAGAAATCATAGTTCGAAATCTCCTCTTGAAAAATAACTCCAAAAGCAGGTTTAAAATCACAAATCTTATAGGCATTAGTAATTTCTACTTTCAAATTAAGCTTTTGCGAGGCAAGAGAATTAAAGGTTTCTAACGAAAATTTTATCATTTTTACATTTTCCGGAAGCGTTCTCTTTTCTTCATCATTTGAGAAGAGAATAAAATCAACACTTGAGTTGGATTCGCAAGACTTCAGGAAAAAATCAAAATACCAAGGCAGTTTTCCCAGATAACAGTTTAGCAATACTATTTTATTCATGTGATGAGATTAAAAAACAGACTATACTATAATTTCACTTATAGCATAGTCTTTCTTATTTATTAGTTTTTTGAACGGCTCTTTTTACCGGTTCAAAACTCACTTTCTTTTATAGAACAAAGAATAGTTTATACGCAAATTCCGTTATAAGTATCTCCTGGATATTCTGGTTTAGGAACACATCTTAAAGCCGGAGCACAATTAAAAATTCCATGATTTAGATAACAGTGACTTCCTGCTGGCGCTCCGCAACCAGAACCCCCTTGAATCATTCTCATTTCATCTCTTTTTAAACCTTCACTAATATTTTTTAAACTAATCTTTTTCATTTTAATAAATTTTAAATTTTTGTTTGTCTACTCATTAGCTTTTCGACTTCCGCTTTTTGGTTATTTAATAACAACTGTTTACTTTAAAACAATAGCTTAAGAACAAACTGCTGTAAATGTATCTCCGGGAAATAGTGGTTTAGAAATACATCTTAAAGGAGCTGCGCAATTAAACACTGGACTTCCAGTAATACAAGGACCGCCTAAACCACATCCGCAGCCAGATCCACCTTGTATCATGCGCATTTCTTCTCTTTTCATTCCTTCATGAATATTCTTTAAACTAATTTTTTTCATTTTTTAATGAGTTAAAGTAGCCTACTCATTAGCTTTTCGGCTTCCGCTTTTTGTTTGTTACAAAATCATCTTTTAGCGACATCAATTTCAGGGCTCGGTCTTAGGTTGCGCAACCTGTATTTAAGAATCCTTTGATTTGTATTTGCAACTACAAACTAATCAGATAAATAAATCAAAAAAACTTAGTGTATTTAGCATAAAAAACGCCGTTAACATCTTAAAAATATAAAAAATATCTTACCGATTAACAGTCGATTTTCTTTAACCAAGACTACAACGTTATAGTGTTAACAAATAAAGACAACAGCAAAAAAAAGGTTAAAATTTTATCACTTTAAATGTTTTAACCAACTTATAATATCAAATTACAAAAGGGATTAATCAAAAACTTAGATATAGAATTTATGTTTTATAGGAAACTTATTTAAAAAAAAATGCATAAAAAAAGAGCTGTCTTTCGACAACCCTTTTAAATATTTATATGATAATTTGGCAAACAGAAATGACAATAATTTTATTTAATTCTGCCCATAAAAAAGGCTATCCTAAGATAGCCTTTTCAAGTTATTGTGTATTAGAGTTATTCTAAAGTTATAGTTTTTGCTCCATTGTCAATTTTTAAAACTCTTGGTCCTGTTGGCCCAGTGTATTTGAAATTATTATCGCCATCACCAGCATTTACCAATTCTGAATCGATAGTAAAACCTAATCCTGAATAATAAGTATAGTTGCGGCTTGCATCCCAGTTACCATTACTTGTAAAGTTATTTCCTAAAAACTCTCTGAAAGCTTCTCCACTTTTAAGAACGATTGTTACTTGGTAAACATCAGTTTTACCAACCACTAGAGGGAATTCTGTTTCAGCATCTCCATCCCAAGTCCATCCTCCAGGCGTAGCTGCACCAACTAACCAGTGTGAAGTTGCTAATGGTGTATGATAAGGTGTAGCTTTGAAAGTATGAGAATTAGAATATTGAGATTCTGCCCCAATACCAACAGTAGCTTTGATACGAATATCAACACTATTTTCTTCTTTCTCAATAAATCCACCATTAACCAAAGCTGAATTCAGCTCCGCCACTGTCAATGCTTTGAAGCGAGCAGTAGTTGTAGTTACTGCAGTAGGAGCTGCAAAATTTGTTCCCGCTTTTGCGATTTCAATTGTATAGTTTACAACTGTTTGAGTACCATCATATTTAGCATCGTCCCAAATTACTGTTGTAGCGATTTCTTTTTCTTTATCTTTTGTAAGAACAATATTGAAATCGTTTTGAGGGCTAAGTAAAACTGGAGCTGTAACTGGCTGTATTACTGGTCTGTTTTCTACATCATCTGCATTACATGACACTGCTAAAACACCAATGAATGCGATTAAAATTTTATATATGTTTTTCATTTTATTATTTTTTTATAAGGTTAGTTAGTATCCTGGATTTTGTTTTAAAGTTGGATTTGCCTGAATGGTTTTTGAAGGAATTGGCATCAAATTTCTAAATTCTTCTGTACCGCTTCCATTTTTAACACCACCTTTCCATTGCCAGATTTTAGATCCACCTGTGAATTTACCAAAACGAATTAAATCTGTTCTTCTATGGCATTCCCAAAACAATTCTCTCGCTCTCTCATCTAAAATAAAATCAAGCGTTAAATCAGTAGCTGTGATAACACCGGCGCCAGCTCTTACTCTAATTTTATTTATTAATCCAACTGATGTAGCCATATTCCCTGCTGCTGCACCTCTTAATGTTGCTTCTGCATACATTAAATACACATCAGACAATCTGTACATAGGAAAATCTGTATCAGGAATATCATTTCTTTGTGCTGCAGTACCGTCTGAGTTTACATTAGTAAACTTCGTAACAGCATAACCATTAGTAAACACCCCATAATCATCAATATCCAGAGTTTGTCCAGCAGTATAAAAAGTTCCTCTTTTATCTGAAGTAGCTGTTGCATCAGGAAACAATTGAACAAATTCTGGTCTTGTTCTTATTCCTGACCATCCTCCATTCATTCCTTGATTAGCAGCGTTCATACTACCACCAATAGACGCATGAAGAATAAAACTCATTCCTCCTCCGGTAGCTCTAATTGCATTACCATCGCCAACAATTGGGAAGATAACTTCATTTTGCGCTCCATTTCTATTATTATCAGCAGAAAATAAATAAGAATAAGGCTTGTCCATAAAATTATATCCAGAACCTGTTATAATATCGTTGCAAACAATAGCAGCATCATTATTTCTGTCTGTTCCTGTGTATACTTTAGCATTTAAATAAATTTGTGCTAATAAAAATTTAGCTGCTGTTTTATCTACTCTTCCATATTCGTTAGATTTTGAAGGAGCTAAAGTATTGTCCATATCTTTCAATTCTGACTCTACAAAAGCAAAAACCTGAGCTCTTGTTTTTTGCTCTGGATAATAAAAACCAACGGGATCTTTTTCAGTAGTAATTGGCACATTACCAAACAAATCCATTAGATTAACATATGAAAATGCTCTTAAGAAACGAGCCTCAGCTCTAAGTCTAACAATTTCAGTCTTTAAAGCAGCATCAACACCTCTTTCTGCAAGCTTTTCGTCTGTTGTTTGTCTTAAAAACTCATTGGCAACACTAATTTCGTAAAAAGCTCTTGAAAAAATTCCGTACAAGAACTGATTACTAGGACTCCATTTTTGTCCATTTATTGCTGGTAAACCATCATCAGCCCAAGCTACAATAGCTTCATCCGTAGGAAATTCCTGCGTCACAAACATCAAACGTAGGTAACTACTAAAATCCCCTCCAAGTCCAAAAATATCGGGAGTTCCATCTCCATCATTTCCTCCTACATACAAACCTGCATATAATTTTGCTAAAACTTGTTTGTATGATGCCGGATCTTGAAAAAAGGTATCAGAAAGAAACTCATCATCATCTTTTGGCGTCACATCTAAGTCGCTCGTACACGAAGTAAGCGTCATATTTAATCCTAAAATGAATAGGAGAAAATAAGATATATATTTAAATGATATTTTCATTTTGTTTATTTTTAAAATTTAATTTTCAATGTACTACTAGAAATTCGCATTTACTCCAAACAAGAATGTTCTCGCACGCGGATAAACATTATTGTCGATTCCGTTGAATTTCTCAGGATCTAAACCATTATATTTCGTTAGAACAAAAACATTTTGAACTCCCGCTGTAAATCTTAATGAAGCAGCTTTTAATAATGTTTTATCAAAAGTGTATCCTAATACCACATTATCTAATTTGATAAAAGAAGCATCTTTTACGAAATAATCAGAGTAATTACGTTGTGTTCCATTAGAGTTACTTTCAGTAGTAAAACCAGTATTATAATAATCCGTACTAATATTAGACAAATCAGAATCTCTTCTTAAACCCGCTTGTAAATACCCTTTATCAGAGCTTACATTATCATAAATATAATTTCCTAGACTTCCTCTCCAGTTCATTGTAAAATCGAATTTTTTATAATTCAAAGTAGTATACAATCCAAAAGTGTAATCTGCTGTTGGTTTATGAAATTTGTAACGATCGGCATCTGTAATAGCACCATCACCATTTCTGTCTGCATAAGCACCTTGGATTGGTCTTTTGTTTGCATCATACAATTGCTCAAAAACAAAGAATGAATTTGGAGCATATCCTGGAGAATGTATCAGTACCTGGTTTCCTGTACCACCAGCAATAACATCTCCTGTAATATATCCTTGAAATCCTGGAACATTAGTTCCTAAATTAGAAATTTTTTGATCAATATAAGTTGCATTAACAGCCACATTCCATGTTAAGTTATCATTTTTAACAATGTCTGATTGAAGATTAAACTCAACCCCTTTTGTTCTTACACTACCAATATTGACAAATCCTTGGTTTCTTATATTTGCTCCGTCAGGATAAGCAATTTCAGCTAAAAGGTCACTTGATTTTTTATCAAAATAGTTAACAGTACCGGTAATTCTATCATTAAGGAAACCAAAATCAACCCCTACGTTCGACTCGGCCAAATCTTCCCATTTGATATTCGGGTTATATCCTTCAGGTCTTGCTGCTTTGTAAATAACTCCATTAAAAAGATATTGTGTATTGATTGTTCCTAAAGTTACCCTTCTTAAATAATCATACTGAGGTTTAATGTCTTGTTGACCTGTGGTTCCGTAACCAACTCTTAATTTCAAACTAGACAAAGTTGAATTCCCTTTTAAGAAATCTTCTTCAGCAATATTCCATGCAAAAGCAGCTCCTCCAAAATTACCCCATCTGTTATCTTCAGAAAAACGTGAAGTTCCGTCTCTTCTATAGTTTAGAGTTAATAAATATCTACTGTCATAATTTAAAGTCAAACGACCAAAATAAGATTGTAAATTAACATCCGGATCAGTAGTAACATCTTCCTTAGGATTTGGTTCTCTGGTTTGTCCTGAATCATATCCAACTCTTTGAAACAACTGATAGTTATATCCTGCTGTCGCATCAATTTTAAATTTACCTAAATCTTTAGTATAGTTAAAATAAGTATTTAAGTTTTTATTCTGGCGACTGTCTGTATAATGTATATCTCCTCCTAAATTAGTCCAGTTACCCTTATCAAATGTCGTAGGTTGATACCCTAAAATACTTTCATTACTTACTCTTGTGTAACCATCACTATTAAATTTATCAATACCTGCTTCAACAATGATTCTTAAATCTTCGAAGAAATGAAATTTATAATCTAATCTAATATTACCCCATTTTCTAGTAGATGTAGCTCTACGATCGTCTTGATTTAATCTTGCAACCGGATTTCTTGCCGGTAATAATGGTACATTTCCGTTTGCCTCTAACCATTCAAAATATCCTCCATAACGAGATCCTGCCTGATAAACAGGTTGCGTTGGATCAAATGCGATTGCACTGCTAATTACCGGACCTTCATCCTGAAATTGGTTTTTCCCAAAAGCTAAATTTCCGCTAATATCAATTTTCAAGTGATTGTCAAACAATACTGGGTTTAACGATATCGATGTCGTAGTTCTTTCAAAAGAAGTATTTCTTAAGATTCCTGGATTATCAACATTTCCAACCGATAAACGTACCGGTAATTTATTAAACAAAGCACCACTTACAGAGATGTTGTTGTTTGTTGTTAAAGCAGTATGAAAAATTTCATCTTGCCAATTTGTGTTTGCTGTGCCTAATAAAGCTTTTTGAGTTGCATTACCTTTTTCGTTTACTAAAGCACGAAATTGATCAGCACTTAAAACATCTACTGTATTAGCCACTGTATTAATCCCAACCTGAGAGCTAAAGTTAACTTTCACGCCACCTTTAGTTCCTTTTTTAGTCGTTATAACAATTACACCATTTGCTGCTCTTGAACCATAAATTGCAGCTGCAGAAGCATCTTTCAAAACCGTAAAAGATTCGATATCATTTGGGTCAATTGTAGACAAAATACTTGTTGAACCGTTAGGAACAGCATTACTCATAGGAAGACCATCAATTACAATTAATGGCTCATTTGAAGCACTTAACGAAGATCCTCCACGAATTCTTATATCTGCTTTTGCACCCGGAGCACCTCCTCCAACAACATTTACACCAGCAATACGTCCGCTGATTAAACTTTCCGGAGTTACGTTAATTCCTTTATTAAATTCTTTTGAAGAGATTTGAGAAACAGATCCAGTTGCGTCCTTTTTCTTAACAGTACCATAACCTACCTGTACCACAACTTCTTTAAGTTGATTTGTATCTTCCTCTAGTGAGATCGTTAATGTTTGTTGACCGTTATAAGTTACAGTTGACGTTTTATATCCAATAAATGAAACCGAGATTTTGTCTCCATTTTTTAAATTAGATAACTGAAATTTACCGTCAAAATCTGTTGATGCCCCGCCTGGCGCACCTTGTACATTTACGTTTACTCCCGGGATTGGTTGTCCCGTTGCCAGATCGGCAACCGTTCCTTTTAAAGTACTTTGAGCGAGTACAGTAAACGGCAACAGCAGGAATAAAAATAACAACTTTTTGTAAATTGTTTTCATACTTTTTGTTTAAATTAGTTTGAGTTTTTGATTGTTAGTTAAGTTTTTAATTTTACTTCGAATTTCAAAATTAGGAATTTATTAACACGACCAACCAGCGACAATTTATATTGAGTTACGAAAACGTGGTAGTGTTGAAAACTTTCTATTTTTTGTAATCTTTTAAGTCAAAAATTGTCAATTCTAAAAATATAAGATACCTTTATTAACAATTAGATTTTTTTCAAATAACTACTATGAAACGCAAAATAACCCTGAAACAGATCGCAAAGGAACTTGACGTGTCTATTTCAACTGTCTCAAAATCACTTAGAAACAGTCTGGAAATAGGAGAAGAAACACGTCTTAAAGTGCAAGCTTTTGCTAAGTTTTACAACTATAAACCCAACAATATTGCCCTTAGTCTAAAAAATCGGAAAACCAAAAGTATTGGTATTATCATTCCGGAAATTGTACATTATTTTTTCTCTACGGTCATCAACGGAATCGAACAAGTTGCTAACGAAAATGGATATAGCGTTGTGATTTGTTTATCAGACGATTCTTTCGATAAAGAAGTTTTAAATATGGAAATGTTAGCCAACGGAAGTATCGATGGTTTTATCATGTCACTCTCTAAAGAAACCCAATACAAAGGCGATTTTCATCATATTACCGAAGTCATAAATCAAGGAATGCCCGTTGTAATGTTCGACCGTGTGACCAATGATATTTTATGCGATAAAGTAATTATCGATGATAAAGCTGCCGCTTATGAAGCCGTTCAAAGCCTGATTGATAACGGTCGAAAAAAGATCGCTCTCGTAACAACTGTTGATTATGTAAGCGTTGGAAAATTAAGAACCGATGGCTACGAAAAAGCACTTCTGGACAACGGATTACCATTCAACGAAGATTTAATCATAAAAATTGAAGACGTTGATACTTGCGAAATTACCATCAGTCAACTTCTACACGACAGAGCTTTTGATGCTGTTTTTGCTGTAAATGAACTTTTTGCCGTCACAATTATCAAAACTGCAAGCAAAATGGGACTTAAAATTCCTGAAGATCTTGCCGTAATTGCTTTTACTGACGGAATTATCTCGAAATATTCAACTCCAAGTATTACAACCGTAAGTCAAAGTGGTGAGAAAATGGGAAATAAAGCTGCCAAAATGCTGATCGAAAGACTCGAAGCGGAACATGACGATGACGATGAAGAAAACGAAAATTACACCACAGAAGTGATCGAAACCCATTTAATACAACGAGAATCTACTGACTAAAATTCTTAAAATCAATACATTCTAAAGTCATAAATAACATTTATGACTTTTTTGTTAGTATAAATAAAAAAATAATTAATACTTTTACGCCTGCTCAAAGCTTTTACTTTTACTTCGAAACCATAAGTAAGTTTTGATAAGCAAAGCGCTTATCGTCTAATTAATTTTTTAATTACGATAATGGAAAAGCGTAAATTAAGTTTCTGGGAAATTTGGAACATGAGTTTCGGTTTCTTAGGAATACAGTTTGGTTTTGCACTGCAAAACGCAAATACTTCAAGAATTTTTGAAACCCTAGGCGCTAAAATTGACGAAATTCCGATTTTATGGATTGCTGCTCCCGTTTCGGGATTAATAATTCAACCCGTAATTGGTTATTTTAGTGACAGGACCTGGACTCGTTTAGGCAGACGTCGCCCCTATTTTTTAATTGGAGCCGTTTTATCATCCATTGCATTATTCATTATGCCTAACTCTCCAACACTATGGATTGCTGCAGGAACTTTATGGATAATGGATGCGTCGATAAATGTTTCTATGGAACCTTTTCGCGCTTTTGTTGGCGATAATTTACCCGAAAAACAACGTACTTTAGGTTTTGCCATGCAAAGTTTCTTTATTGGAACCGGCGCCGTTGTTGGCTCGGTTTTGCCTTATCTTTTTACAAATGTTTTTGGCGTAAGCAATACCGCACCCGAAGGAATTATTCCGGATTCAGTAAAATGGTCGTTTTATATTGGCGGAATCGTTTTTCTGCTTTCCGTTTTATGGACCGTTTTTAAAACCACAGAATATACGCCCGAAGAACTTCATGCTTTTGAAGCGCAAAGCAAAAAAGACAAAGAAGATCAGATCATAAATCCCGAAACAGAATCTAAAAGCAACATTAAGCGACAATTGTCTATAGGGATATTATTGACCGTAATTGGCGCATTAGTTTCCTTTTTGATTTTCGAAAATAGCCTTGCCAAAGAACTTTACATTCTATTTGTTGGTTTAATTTTTATGGGCGTTTTATTTATGCTGGCTTCACAATTAAGAAGTTCCAAAGTTCATAATGGCTTCACCATCATTATGACCGATTTATTGAATATGCCGGTCACAATGAAAAAACTGGCTTGGGTTCAGTTTTTCTCTTGGTTTGCGCTTTTCTCCATGTGGATTTATACTACTCAAGCCGTTACACAACACATTTTTGGCACAACAGATACAACTTCAAAAGTGTATAATGATGCTGCTGACTGGGTTTCGGTTTTGTTTACTGTTTATAACGGAATCGCTGCTGCCGTAGCTTTCTTATTGCCAATTATTGCAAAAAAAGTAGGCGTTAGAGCAACACATTTATTAGCATTATGCGCTGGAGGTGTTGGTTTAATTTCGATTTATTTTATTGGTGACAAGCAAATGTTAATACTTCCAATGTTGGGAGTTGGTATTGCCTGGGCAAGTATTTTATCTATGCCTTATGCCATGTTATCAGGCGCTTTACCGGCAGCCAAAATGGGTTATTACATGGGAGTTTTCAACTTTTTTGTTGTAATTCCACAAATTGTAGCCGCAACAATATTAGGATTTGTAATCAAACAATTCTTTCACAATGAACCTATTTACGCCTTAATTATTGGAGGTGTATCCATGATATTCGCCGGATTATTAACCCTAAGAGTAAATAGCAGAACTAAAATTGAAATCCATGAATAATAAAAAAGCATTCATCTTCGATCTTGATGGAGTGATCGTTGATACCGCTAAATACCACTTTTTAGCCTGGCAAAAAATAGCTCAGGCATTAAATATAAATTTTACACACGAAAACAACGAATTGCTTAAAGGAGTAAGCCGCGTGCGATCGTTAGATATAATACTTGAATTAGGAAATGTTCAGGCTTCGCAGGCAGATAAAGACAAATGGCTAATTCAAAAAAATGAAGATTACTTATCTTATTTAGTTGACATGGACGAAAGCGAGATTCTTCCGGGCGTACTTAAAACGCTGCAACTATTAAAAGAAAAAAACCAAGGAATTGCGTTAGGTTCAGCGAGTAAAAATGCCCGACCAATCCTTGAAAAAACAGGAATCCTTTCGTATTTCGATGTTATTGTGGACGGAAATGACGTTACCAATGCAAAACCAGATCCGGAAGTTTTCTTAAAAGCGGCTCAATTACTAAAAATTGATCCAAAAGACTCAATCGTATTTGAAGATTCAGTTGCCGGAATCCAAGCGGCAAACATAGGAGAAATGGTAAGTGTAGGAATTGGTGAGGAAACAATTTTACATGAAGCTGATTATATTTTTAAAGATTTCACAGAAATAAACCCAGAGTTTATCGAGAAACTTATCAATTAGAAAATGTGCCAATTAGATCATTAGATAATTTCCCAAACGTGAATTTTCTAATTATCTAATTGACTAATTATCTCATTAGTTTGAAATATAAATCATCTAAATAAAAACGTAAAATAATAAAACAACAAGCAATTAAGGATAGAATCAAACTAGAAGTAGCCAAAGAAAAGTAATTATCTCATTTTCTAATTGGCACATTATCTAATTATCCTAATTGCCAAATTATCTAATTAAACAAATGAATCAAGATTATATAAAACCAGACAATTGGTCCATCATTGAAGAAGGATTTGATGCCGAACGAGTAAAATCGTCTGAAAGTCTTTTTAGTATCGGGAACGGTGCGATGGGACAACGTGCCAATTTTGAAGAAAAATACTCTGGCGAGACTTTTCAGGGAAGTTACATCGCCGGAATTTACTATCCGGATAAAACAAAAGTAGGCTGGTGGAAAAACGGATATCCAAAGTATTTTGCGAAAGTATTAAATGCTCCAAACTGGATTGGAATTGACGTAGAAATCAACGAAGAAAACTTAGACTTAAACACTTGTACCGAAGTTAAAAACTTCCGAAGAGAATTGAATATGAAAGAAGGCTGGTACAATCGTTCTTTTGAAGCTACGTTGAAAAACGGAACCGAAATTGCCGTAAACGTACGTCGTTTTCTTTCTTTGAATCTGGATGAAGCAGGAATTATCAAATACGAAATTACGCCTTTAAACAAAGACGCAAAGATTGTTTACAAACCTTATATTGACGCCGGAGTTACGAATGAAGATGCCAACTGGGAAGAAAAATTCTGGGAACCATTAGAAGTAAAAAAATCAAATAGTGAAGCTTTTGTAACGGCGCAAACTTTTAAAACGCATTTTAAAGTTACCACTTTCATGCACAATACGATTTTTGCAAACGGAGAAAATGTAAACATTTCGCCTTCAACAATCGATTCAACAACAGATAAAGTTCAGTTTACTTACGGAACAATTATCGCAAAAGGACAAACCTCAGCAATTCAGAAAATTGGTGGATATACCGTTTCTTTAAACCACGATAATACTTTGGCTGCAGCCGAAAAAACTATAAAAGCTGCCGTTAATTTAGGATATGATGCTTTACTTCAAAATCAAATTGAAGCTTGGCGTAAAATCTGGGAAATGTCAGATATTACAATCGATGGTGATGTAAAAGCGCAACAAGGAATCCGTTTCAATATCTTTCAGTTAAACCAAACGTATTTAGGAAAAGATTCTCGTTTGAATATTGGACCAAAAGGTTTCACCGGAGAAAAATACGGCGGATCTACTTATTGGGATACTGAGGCGTATTGTATTCCGTTTTACATGGCGACAAAAGATCAGCAAGTTGCGAGAAATTTGTTGACATACCGTTTCAATCAATTGGATAAAGCAATTGAAAATGCCAAAGACAATTTAGGTTTCAAAAACGGCGCAGCTCTTTACCCAATGGTTACCATGAATGGAGAAGAATGCCATAACGAATGGGAAATCACACACGAAGAAATTCACAGAAATGGAGCGATTGCTTTTGCGATTTATAACTATTACCGTTTCACCGGAGATTACTCTTATATTCCTGAAAAAGGTCTGGAAGTTTTAATTGGTATTGCACGTTTCTGGCATCAAAGAGCTTCTTTTTCTAAAGAAAAAAATCAATACGTAATTCTTGGCGTTACAGGTCCAAACGAATACGAAAACAATATTAATAATAATTTTTACACCAATTATATTGCAAAATGGTGTATTGATTATGCATCGGAACAAATCACAAAAGTCGCTGTAGAATATCCTGCAGATCACAAACGTGTATTAGAAAAAGTAAATCTTTCGGCTGCCGAAATTCAGGAATGGAAAAAAGTGGCCGATGATATGTATTTTCCAACTTCTAAAGAATTAGGAATTTATTTGCAGCAAGACGGTTTCTTAGACAAAGATTTAGTTCCTGTAAAAGACCTAGATCGTTCGCAAAGACCAATCAACCAGAAATGGTCTTGGGATCGCGTTTTACGTTCGCCTTACATCAAACAAGCCGACGTTTTACAATGTTTTTATTTCTTTGAAGATCATTTTTCTAAAGAAGAATTAAAACGCAATTTCGAATTCTACGAGTCGTTTACCGTTCATGAAAGTTCACTTTCGCCTTGCGTACACTCAATTCAGGCTGCACATTTAGACAAAATGGATATGGCGTATACGTTCTATTTAAGAACTTCTCGTCTTGATCTTGATGATTATAATAAAGAAGTTGAAGAAGGTTGTCACATTACGTCAATGGCTGGAACATGGATGAGTATTGTAGAAGGTTTTGGCGGAATGCGCGTTAAAAATGACCAGCTTCATTTTTCTCCAAAAATCCCAAAAGAATGGAAAGGATATTCTTTTAAAATTAATTTCAGAAATCAAATTTTAAAAGTATCTGTAAATCATAATGAAACTAATTTTACTGTAGATGGAGATCAAGATTTAACAATTGTCGTTAACGGAAACCCTGTAATTGCAAGTAAATTTGTACAAATAAATTAAACTACAATACCCTTAAAAACTAAAAAACATGAAAAACTTATTTTTCGCAAGTTTAATCTTGTTTGCTTTTAGCTCAATCGCAAAAGCGCAACAATTAAAATCACCCGAAGGCAAGTTCGTAATGGAATTTTCGCTTCAAAATGACGGAACTCCAACTTACAATTTAAAATACAAAAATAAAGAAGTTGTTAAAACCAGTAAATTAGGTCTTGAACTTAAAGATGACAAAAAATCTTTATTGAATGATTTTACAGTTGTAGATACAAAAACATCCACTTTTGACGAAACCTGGAAACCGGTTTGGGGGGAAGTAGACAATATTAGAAACCATTATAATGAATTGGCGGTAACTTTAAATCAAAAAGGAACTGACAGACAAATCATAATTCGTTTCCGTTTATTTGATGACGGTTTAGGATTTAGATATGAATTTCCGGCTCAAAAGAACCTTACTTATTTCGTAATTAAAGAAGAAAGAACCCAGTTTGCAATGGCGGGCGACCACACTGCTTTCTGGATTCCGGGAGATTATGACACTCAGGAATACGATTATACAAAATCGAAATTATCTGAAATTAGAGGATTATCTGAGAAAGCATATACGGCAAATGTTTCGCAAAAAAACTTTTCACCAACAGGAGTTCAGACTTCTTTGATGTTGAAAACAAACGATGGAATTTACATCAACTTGCACGAAGCAGCTTTGATCAATTATTCTTGTATGCACTTGAATCTGGATGACAAAAACATGATTTTCGAATCTTGGTTAACACCAGATGCAAAAGGAGATAAAGGATACATGCAAGCACCAAGTCACTCGCCTTGGAGAACGATTATGGCAAGCGATAATGCTACAGAAATCTTGTCTTCAAAAATGACATTAAACCTTAATGATCCATCAAAAATTGACGATACTTCTTGGATTAAACCCGTAAAATATGTTGGTGTTTGGTGGGAAATGATTACAGGAAAAAGTTCTTGGTCGTACACAAACGATTTTCCAACAGTACAATTGGGAGTTTCTGATTTCTCAAAAGCAAAACCAAGCGGAACTCACGGAGCAAACAATGCAAACGTAAAAAAATACATTGATTTTGCTGCTACAAATGGTTTCGACGCTGTTTTAGTTGAAGGTTGGAACGAAGGTTGGGAAGACTGGTTTGGACATTCAAAAGATTATGTTTTTGATTTCGTAACGCCTTATCCTGATTTTGATGTAAAAGGTTTGCACGAATACGCAAAATCTAAAGGAATCAAAATTATTATGCACCACGAAACTTCAGGATCTGTTCGTAACTACGAACGTCACATGGATAAAGCTTACCAATTCATGAAAGACAACGGATACGATGCTGTAAAAAGCGGTTACGTTGGAGATATTTTGCCTCGCGGTGAAAATCACTACGATCAATGGATTGTAAATCATTATCAATATGCTATCGAAAAAGCAGCAGATTATAAAATTATGGTGAATGCTCACGAAGCTGTTCGTCCAACTGGAATCTGCAGAACGTACCCGAACTTAATTGGAAACGAAGCAGCAAGAGGAACAGAATACCAAGCCTTTGGAGGTTCTAAACCAAATCACGTTACCGTTTTACCATTTACACGTTTAATTGGTGGACCAATGGATTATACTCCGGGAATCTTCGAAATGGATATCAGCAAAATGAATCCTGATAACAAATCTCATGTAAACAGCACAATTGCAAACCAATTGGCATTATACGTTACCATGTACAGCCCATTGCAAATGGCGGCTGACACTCCGGATAACTACAACCGTTTTCCAGATGCATTTCAATTCATTAAAGATGTTGCTGTAGATTGGTCAGAAAGTAAATATATCGAGGCTGAGCCAGGAGATTATATTACTGTTGCCCGTAAAGCAAAAGGAACAAACAACTGGTTCGTAGGAAACGTAAACGGAGAAACTCCACGCACATCAAACATCGATTTCAGTTTCCTTGAAAAAGGTAAAAAATATACGGCTACAATTTATGCTGATGCAAAAGATGCGCACTACAAAACAAACCCGCAAGCTTATACAATCAAGAAAATTGCTGTAACAAACAAATCAAAATTATCGCAGTTATCTGCTCCTGGCGGAGGTTATGCAATCAGCATAATCGAAACTAAATAATTTTTTTAAAGACAAGTAATTTTCCCCAGGATTACTTGTCTTTTTTTTAAGATTGCTATATTTGGATTGCAAGGTTTCCAAAACGATAACGGAAATTTAAATTGCATTAATCAAATCAATATAAAATGAAAAACGTTATAAGTTTATTTTTAAGCCTTTTACTTCTTTCCTGCAATCAGAAAAACGAAAAAATCCTTAAACCAAGTACCGAAAATAAAAAGTCAGACTCTTTAGATAAAATTGATATCGATAAAACGCTTTTTTGTGTTTATAATTTATCAAAAACAACAACCGCGATTGTGGTGAATCTAAATGAAAATGAAACTCCTAACGGAACTGAATTTGATAAAATTTTTAATCAGGTGAGTGCCAAAGATTCTTTAGATAATGTTTTATACCAAGACACTACTAAAGTGCAAAACTTTGAATATTATGATACATTAGGAAGTTTCAAACTTATTAAAAGTAAAACATTAGAACGTGAGATTAAAAAGATTGTCGATAAGAGTTATTACGTTTATGGTACAAAGGGATTTTCGAAAGTAACGATCAACAACGTAGTTTGCGGAATTGATGAATGCCGAACCAATATTATTGCTTTTCCAATTGAAAATTTTGACACCGCTAAAAACGGGAAACCTGTTATTTGCTCAAAGCAACTATTAAAAATAAACTATCAAGACAACTATTCTGATATTGAGAAAAAGGTAAGGGCATTTGAAGAAAAGGAAAGCAAAAACTATGATTATAAAGACGACATTAAAACAATAATATTTGCAAATGTTGGAGATGCTTATTTTGCGTATAACGATGATTTTATGTGGGGCAAATATCCTGATAAAAGCAAATGTAAATTTCCCGGAAGAACAATCTATATCGTAAAAAAAGATAAACCTATAAAAAAATTCTGGGTGAATGGTTTAGATCTATTTGGAATTCCCTGTGACTAAAACCGTCTTAACAGTTTTTTTGAGGTTAATCTCAGAAAAATTAAAGAACACTTATAAATATTAGCGAAATCAACCTTTCGAATATTTATAATAAAACCTTAAAACTATTATGAACAACCTAAAAATAAACCACTATATCTATAAATTAATTTTAATGGTCCTGCTTTTTTCTACTTCCGCGAAAGCGCAAATCCAGAAAGTAGAACCGCCATTTTGGTACGCCGGAATGAAAAATCCGGAATTACAGATTATGTTCTACGGAAAAAATATCGCACAATATGAAGCTTCGGTTTCTAATAATGTGGTAATTAAAAATGTAGAAAAAACAGAAAATCCAAACTACCTTTTTGTTACAATTGATACGCAAAATTTAAAAGCTTCTGAATTGGTTTTCTCTTTCAAAACCAAAAACAAAGTCGCTTTTACTCAAAAATATGCTCTTAAAGAAAGAAGACCAAATTCGGCAGACAGAAAAAGTTACGATGCGTCGGATATGATTTACCTAATCATGCCAGATCGTTTCGCTAATGGAAATCCGAAAAACGATAGCGGTGCTACTTTAACAGAAAAAGGAAATCGTCAAGATCCAAGCGGACGTCACGGCGGAGATATTGAAGGAATCATCAAAAACTTAGACTATATTTCCTCTCTTGGCGCAACAACAATCTGGAGCACACCTTTATGCGAAGACAACGACAAACAACATTCGTATCATACTTACGGACAATCTGATGTTTATAAAATAGATCCACGTTACGGAACCAATGATGATTATGCGCGTCTTTCTGCAGAAATGCACAAAAAGAACATGAAACTGGTTATGGATTATGTAACCAATCACTGGGGAATTACGCATTGGATGATGAAAGATATTCCGACGAAAACATGGTTTAATCAGTTTGAAACTTTCACACAAACACATCACAGACGTGAAGTTATTACAGATATTCATGCTTCAAAATTAGATCAGGAAGTTTGTATTGATGGATGGTTTGTTCCGTCAATGCCAGATTTGAATCTGAAAAATCCTTTGGTTGCAAAATACTTAACTCAAAACGCTATTTGGTGGATCGAATTTGCCAATCTTGACGGATTTAGAGTGGATACTTATAATTATTCTGATCCAACGGCGATGTCAAATTGGGCAAAATCAATCACAACTGAATACCCGAATTTTAATATTGTGGGAGAAATCTGGATGCACAATCAGGCGAATTTAGCCTATTGGCAAAAAGACAGTAAAGTTGGCGCAATCGAAAACTACAATTCGAATTTACCAAGCGTTATGGATTTTACATTGCAAGATCAAATTGGTGCTGCTTTTTATGAAAGTGAAGCAACTTGGGATAATGGAATGATTAAATTCTACAACAATTTTGCATTGGATTATTTATATCCAAACCCAAACAGCATTTTGGTTTTTGCCGAAAATCACGATACAGATCGTATTAATCATACTTATAAATACGATTTTACGAAATACAAATTGGCAATGACTTTATTGGCAACCGTTCGTGGAATTCCGCAATTGTATTACGGTTCAGAAATTGGAATGGGCGGCGATAAAGGCAAAGGTGATGCAGATATTCGTCAGGATTTTCCAGGCGGATGGACAGGCGATAAAAACAATGCTTTAACCGCAGCAGGAAGAACCGCTGAACAAGCCAAGTATTTCGATTTTACTTCGAAATTATTCAACTGGAGAAAATCAAATGAAGCTGTTCATTTCGGAAAAATGACGCATTATATCCCAGAGAATAACACTTATGTTTATTTCAGATATACTGATGCTAAAACCGTAATGGTGGTTTTTAATAACAATGCAAAAGAACAGACTATCAAAACCAATCGTTTCAAAGAAAACATCAAAACCTTTAAATCAGGAAAAGATATTTTGACCGGAAAAACATTCGATTTGGCTACTGAAATTACTTTGGAACCAAAATCAGCTGTGGTTTTAGAATTGGAATAAAACAAATTACGTTTTAATTTTTTCTGCCACGAATTCACGAATTATTTTTTGACAATCTTTGGAATAAAAATTCGTGAATTCGTGGCGTTTTTTTGTCTTAGTCAAATTATAAATGCTTGTTAAATTTAGAATAAATGAAAAAACTCACTTTCCTTTTTTTACCTTTAGTATTCTTAATCACGAGTTGTTCTGGCTCAAAATCAGTATCAATGAATAACGACAATACTTCAAAAACACCTTTCGTTTGGGAAGGCGCAAATGTTTATTTTTTACTTACAGATCGTTTTTATAACGGAGAAACTTCTAACGATATAAACTTTAACCGAACCAAAACTCCGGGAAAATTGCGTGGTTTTGAAGGTGGCGATATCATCGGAATCACGAAAAAAATAGAATCCGGATATTTTGATAAATTAGGAATAAACGTCATTTGGCTTACGCCGATTGTAGAGCAAATTCACGATGGAGTTGACGAAGGAACCGGATTGAGTTATGGTTTTCATGGTTATTGGGCAAGAGACTGGACAGCTTTAGATCCAAACTTCGGAACAAAAGAAGACTTAGCTAATCTTGTCAAAAAAGCCCACGAAAAAGGCATCCGAATTATGCTTGACGGCGTTATTAATCATACTGGTCCCGTAACTCCCGAAGATCCTGTTTGGCCATCAGACTGGGTTCGAACCGGCGTTGTTTGCGATTACAAATCATTCGAAAACACAACAATGTGTACTTTGGTAGACAATCTTCCGGACGTTAGAACTGAAAGTGTTCAGGAAGTAGAATTACCGCCTTTTTTAATCGAAAAATGGAAAAAAGAAGGTCGTTATGAAAAAGAAATAGCTTCATTGGATGAATTTTTCAAAAGAACAAATTATCCAAGAACTCCAAAATATTACATCATAAAATGGCTCACCGATTATATTACAGAATTTGGGGTTGATGGTTACCGCGGAGATACCGTAAAACATACCGAAGAAAGTGTTTGGGCCGATTTTAAAAAGGAATGTGATTATGCTTTTGAAAACTGGAAAAAACATCATCCGTTACAAGTTCTGGATCAAAACCCGTTTTATACCATTGCCGAAGTTTATGGTTACGGAATTAGCGGTGGACAAGATTATGATTTTGGAGATCGCAAAGTAAACTACTTTCAGAATGGTTTTAACAGCATGATTAATTTTGAGTTCAAATGGAATGCTGCTCAAAACAATTACGAAGGTTTATTTTCGAAATATTCAAACGCTTTAAATAATGAATTAAAAGGATATTCTGTCCTTAATTATATGTCATCACATGACGACGGGCAGCCTTTTGATGCTAACAGAGTAAAAGGTATCGAAGCCGGAACTAAACTATTGCTTTCGCCTGGAATCTCGCAAGTATATTATGGCGATGAATCAAATCGATCTTTAGTTATCGAAGGAACTCAGGGCGATGCAACGCTACGTTCGAACATGAATTGGGACGACATTCAGAACAATCAAGAAACTCAAAAAACACTTTTGCATTGGCAGAAATTAGGTCAGTTTAGACGAAATCATCCTGCAATTGGTGCCGGAATTCATTCACAAATAAGCGGTGAACCTTATGTTTTTTCGAGAACATTTACCAAAGATACTTTCACTGATCAGGTTATTATTGGTCTGGATTTACCACAAGGCAAAAAAGAAATCCAAGTGAATTCTATTTTCCAAAACGGAACAAAACTAAGAGATACTTATTCTAATCAGGAAGTTGAAGTCATTGATGGAAAAATTTCAATTGACAGTGATTTCAATTTTGTTCTGTTGGAAAAAATTTAAAAATTTAACCGCTAAGTCCGCAAAGTTTTTTATCTCGTAATATCTTTAGTAAACACAAAGTTCGCAAAGCTAAATCAACACAAAGCTTTGCGAACTTTGCATTTTTTATAAAATCAAGTATGTAAAAAACTTCGTGAACTTTGCGTAAAACTTTGCGATCTTTGCGGTAAAACTCTCAACAATGCTAAAAATAGGACATCGCGGTGCCGGATACGAACCAGAGAATACTTTAAAAGCTTTCCAAAAAGCCTTAGACCTAAATGCTGACGGAATAGAACTCGATGTTCATTTAAGTTCTGACGGGCATATCATTGTCATTCACGACGAAACCATCGACAGAACAACCAACGGAAAAGGTCTTGTAAATAACTTATCTTTGTCCGAATTAAAGTCTTTTTTGATTGCGGATCAGCTTGAGATTCCAACTTTAATTGAGGTTTTTGATTTGATAGACAAAAAATGTCTAATCAATGTGGAGTTGAAAGGTGTTGGAACTGCTAGTAAAGTTGTGGCTTTGATTGAAGAATATATTTCGGATAAAAACTGGAAATATGAGGATTTCATTATTTCGAGTTTCGAATGGAATATGCTTGAAGAAGTCCACAATCTAAATTCAAATATTGCAATTGGAGTTTTAACCGAAGAAGATGTAAACAAAGCTTTGGCTTTCGGCGAAAGCATAAAAGCAAAAGCCATTAATCCGGATTTTCAATTATTAAATCCCGAAAACACTAAAGAAATACAGAAAAAAGGTTTTCAGGTTTTACCTTGGACAGTAGATTCTCCCGAAGACATTCAAAGAATAAAAAGCTATAACGTAGACGGAATCATAAGTGATTTTCCGGATAGACTATAATAAAAGAGTAGCCACAGATTTCACAGATTAAAAGGATTTTTCTTCCGCCACTAATTTCACTAATTTACACGAATTAATTTATGTTTAAATTTGTGAATTCCGAGCAAAAAAATCTGTGTAAATCGTTTTATCCCGATAGCTATCGGGAGTAGCAAATAAAAAAATTAGAGCCAATTCGTGAAATTCGTGGCAAAAAAATAAGATGATTAAAAATTTTGACATAATTATTGTTGGCGGAGGCGCTGCAGGTTTTTTTACAGCGATTAATATTGCAGAGAAAAATCCGAAACTGAAAATTGCCATTTTAGAAAGAGGGAAAGATGTTCTTTCTAAAGTTCGTGTTTCCGGCGGCGGAAGATGCAACGTAACACACGCTTGTTTTGAACCAAACGAATTGGTTAAATTTTATCCGCGTGGCGAAAAAGAACTTCGTGGACCTTTTCACCAGTTTTGTTCGGGAGATACAATTGAATGGTTCGAAAAACATGGTGTCGAATTAAAAATCGAAGACGATGGCAGAATGTTTCCCGTTTCGAATTCTTCTCAAACTATAATAGATTGTTTCTTAGAAGCAACGGGAAAATTAGGCATTAAAGTCTTAACCGGACAAAGTGTACAATCGATTTTTAAAGCTGAAAATCATTGGAAAATTGATACTCAGGATGAAAATTATGTCACAGAAAAATTGGTTCTTGCCACAGGAAGTAACCCAAAAATCTGGGAAATGCTTCAAACGCAAGGACACGCAATTGTAAGTCCTGTTCCTTCTCTATTTACTTTTAACATTAAAGATCCTAGAATAAAAGAATTACCTGGTGTTGCGGCTCAAGTTACTGTAAATGTAAAAGATACCAAACTTGAATCTACCGGACCTTTGTTAATCACACATTGGGGAATGAGCGGACCAGCAATTTTAAAACTTTCGGCTTGGGGCGCACGTACTTTATTCGATAAAAATTATCAATTTACGATTTTCGTCAATTGGTTAAATGATGTTGATACTGAAGATGCCGAAAAAATCCTGAAAGACTTAAAACAGGAACACGCTAAAAAAGCCGTTTCTAAAAAATCTCCTTTCGATTTCCCGAATCGTTTGTGGGAAAGTCTGGTTTTAGCCTCAGAAATTGAAGCAGAAACGAAATGGGCAGATTTATCTAAAATACAATTGCAAAACTTAGCTTCTCAATTGACAAAAGCAAAATTTCAGGTTAACGGAAAAAGTACTTTTAAAGAAGAATTTGTTACCGCCGGCGGAATTGATTTAAAAGAAATCAACTTCAAAACCATGGAAAGCAAATTGCATCAAAACCTCTATTTTGCTGGAGAGATTGTAAACATTGATGCCATTACAGGAGGATTTAATTTTCAGAATGCCTGGACAAGCGGGTTTATTTTGGCAAATAATATTTAATAGAATGAAATTTAAAGGAATTATTTTTGATTTAGACGGAACGTTAGTAAATTCATTAGAGGATATCTCAGATGCAATGAATACCGTACTTACAGATTTAAATTATCCCACTCATACTTACGATACATATCAATATTTTATTGGAAGTGGTTTGCGAAATCTGGTCAGCAAAGCTTTACCCGCATATAATAATACTGACGAACAAATTGAAACTTGTTTTGAAAACATGATTACCGAATATCGTGAGATTTGTACTTTTAAAACAAAGCCTTATAACGGAATTGTCGAATTACTAGATCATTTGACAACGCAAGATTTCAAATTGGCTGTATTTTCGAATAAGGCCGATGAACTTACCAAAAAAATAGCAGCCGAAATATTTCCTGATTATTTTGATGCTGCAATTGGATTAAGTACTGAATCACTTAAAAAACCAAATCCGTTTGAGGCAATACAAATAAGCAAAAACTGGAATTTGAAACCGGAAGAAATCATTTTTATAGGAGATTCTGATATTGATATGCTGACCGCTAATAATGCTAATATGTTTCCTGTTGGGGTTTCATGGGGTTACAGAACAGAAAAGGAATTAATTGAAAGCGGTGCGAAAGTAGTACTAAATTCTCCTTTAGATTTAATGCAAATAGTATAAAAACTGTCGTTTTAATTTAAGTAAATCATGAATGCATTATTAAAAAAACACATACTTTCGATCGCTTCATTTTCTGAAGATGAAATCTATAAAATTGATTCTTGTTTTGGATATGAAAAATTTGATGCTAAAACAGATCTTTCTTCTTTTGGGAAAATAAGCAACAGACTCTTTTTTATTATTGAAGGATTGGCCCGTGTTTATTATTTAAAAGATGGAAAAGAAATCACCACTTACCTGAGTTGTGACGACGGTTTTATTGCTTCTTATTCGAGTTTTATCAATCAAACCTCATCTTTTGAAAACATTGAATGCATAGAGGATTGCGAAGTGCTTTCTATCACTCATGAAAAAATGCAATATTTATATTCAGAAATTCCGAACTGGGAACGTGTTGGAAGAATTTTAGCAGAGCAGAATTACCTTTGTATGGCAGATCGGGTTTTAAAACTTCAAATGATTCCGGCAAAAGAAAAGTATTTAACCTTTTTAGAATCGGCTCCAGCCAAAATAATCCAGCGAACGCCTTTAATTTATATCGCTTCGTTTTTAGGAATTACGCCAGAATCGCTGAGCAGAATCAGACAAAGTATTTCTTAACATTTATCAAGTGAATTGAACAGCTGAATTCAAATCTTTGCAAATATAAAATTTGAAAAGATGAAGAATATAGCCAAAGATGTTTACCAGATTCCCTTGTTTCCTCGCAACTCCATTAATTGTTATGTAATTGAAGATGTTCTTATTGATGCTGGAATTAGAAGTTCTTCCAATATTATTTTGAATGCGCTAAAAAACAAAACAATAACCAAACACGTATTGACTCATGCTCATGCGGATCATCAGGGAAGTAGTAAAATTATTTGTGAAACGTTGAATATTCCGCTTTGGTGCAGTGAACTCGAAAAACAAGCAGCAGAAAACGGAAATGTAATTTTTGAATACCCAAATCCCAATCATTTTATTTCAAAATTTCAAAAGAAATTCTGGGCAGGAAAAGGACATCCGGTTTCTCATACTTTAAAAGAAGGAGATCGTATTGCAGGATTTACTGTTATTGAAACTCCGGGTCATTCGAGCGGTCATTTATCTTTTTTCAGAGAATTTGATGGTGTTCTTATTGTTGGAGACGTTATGACCAACATGAATTTATTAACTACAGTTGTTGGTTTGCATGAACCGCCAAACCTCTTTACGACCAATCAGAAAAGAAACAGAGAGTCTATAAAAAAACTAGCTTTATTAAAACCTAAATTGCTTTGTTTTGGACATGGTCCTGTTTTAATAAATAATGGAGAATTAGAAAAATTCGTAGAAAAAATCCAACCCTATAATTAACAAGATTTTACATGTTTACTAAGTTTTAGTTAAGAGAATTCAAATAATTTTACTATCAACTAAATACTATTAGATGAAAGCAAAATTACTTACTACAATTTCTTTTTTCACGTACCAGCTTTCAATTTCTCAAACGGAAAAACTACTTCACGGAAAAGTCCTGTCTAACAACTATCCTCTTAAAAAAGTAGAGGTTATCAATAAAACAGCGAAAACCAGCACAACAACAGATTATTTAGGAGACTTTTCAATTTTGGTAAAAGCGAAAGACAGTTTACTGTTTTTTTCTAAGGATTACTTTTTTACCAGATTAAAAATAACTCCTGAAGACATTTCTAAAAATAATCTTATAATAAATATGGTTATCAAGCCCGAAGAACTGGACGAAGTAGTAGTCACTTCTATAAAACTTAATCCTTTTAAGATTTCTCAACAAGATTTGGACGACATAAAGCTCACAAAAGATGCCTTATCTCTTCAAAAATATACTGGCGTTTACAACGGAACAATTACAAATGGTGCGGACTTCGGCCGAATGGGAACAGGGCTTATAAATTTATTCAAAAAAGATAAAGACAAAGAACTAAAAAAGAAAACGGAACAAACTGTTTTCAAAAAACTCGTAACAGCATCAATTCCTTCCACTTTTTTTACCAAGGATTTAAAATTACCTCCCGAAGAAGTTGAACTGTTTCTGGATTTCTGCGATGCAGATCCAAAATCTAAAAACCTTTTAGAAAACAATAATGTATTAACTACAATGGATTTTTTGTACGCTAAAAATGAGATGTTCAAAAAAATAAAAATGGAGCCTAAAAATTAATCCGCAGAATATAATTCTCATTTGTTTAAACACAAATTCGATATACAAAAACCTTTGCCATTAGGAATTTGCACATCGAATTTGCTAAACATGAAAATATAATACGTTTAGTATCCCGGATTCTGCTTTAAATTCAAATTAAATAAAGCGTCTGACGGAAGGCAATACAATAAATATTTCTCTGGTGAAACATTCTTTTTCAATTCTCTGGCACTTAGAAAAGTTCCAAAACGGATCATATCGTTTCTTCTCCAACCTTCCAGCCATAATTCTCTGCCTCTTTCGGCATATAAATTTTCTAAAGTTGCAGTTGGCGCAGGAACACCTGTTCTCACAGCAATTTTATCCATAATATTCTGAGCCGAACCATTTCCTGATGCTGCTCCACCTCTAAGAATTGCTTCGGCTTCCATTAATAAGGCATCAGCGTAACGCATTAAGATAAAGTCATTTTCAGGATTATCCAGATTATTAACATCGGGTTGGTATTTTTGAGTTCTAATTCCGGCTGTTTCAATCGTTGGTCCGGAAAGAATTAATGTTACTTCTTTGGTAAAGAATAAAGGATTTCCGTTTCTGTCTTTTAACGGAATTGTTCCTCCCGGTGTGATTACGCCTGTAACCTCATCTGTAGTTTCAGGTGCATACATTTGCCCGTATTGAAATCCGATTGGGTTTCCGAAATGTGCAATAATTTCAGGTGTAGAATGCTGACGACGTTCATCAAGCGCATTAAAACGATCATAATATTCTCCCACCGTACAAAATCCGTTATAACCATCTGGCGTTTCGTTGTAATGCATACCGTATCTCCAATAATCTCCAAGAGCTCCACCATCGCCCAATACATTTTTTGAAGAGAATAAAATCTCTGGTGAATTGTTATTGTCCGGTGCAAAATTATCCCAATAAGAACTGGCTAAACTACTTTTTATGGCTTCAACATGAGCGATAACTTTATTCATATTTGTGGCTTCAAAAGTATATGGTCCTGCAGGATTTGCAGCTTTGAAAACGCCAAGGTTCAAATAAATTTTAGCCAATAAAAAATGCCCTGCATCTGCATTTACTATACTTGCATCTCCTGCAACACGTGCCGGTAAATTTGGTAAAACAGCTTCTAATTCGCTAATTACAAAATCAGTCGCCTGAGCTCTCGTCCATACTTTAGGATCATTTGTCAATGGACTTCCTTTTTCTCTATATGGCGTTTGTCCGTATAAATCCAACACATTATAATAATAAAAGGCTCTTAAAAAACGCGCCTGAACAATCTCTGAAGCATCTTTAGAATTTTCGACAATTGTATTACAATCGTATACACTTGCCAACAAACTATTCCATGCATTTCGAATTTCTACGTTATCCGGAGTCCAAGTAAGTGTATGAAATTGTCTCCAGGTACCATTATCGTCCCAATCTCCTCCACGCGTTGGACCGACTAATGCATCTGTTGACATTTCGTTTAAGGTGTGCATTTGTTCCTGAACCTGAAAATTTCTTAAACCCTGATAGGCAGTTCGCAATAAAGCCGCTGTATTTACAGGTTCATTTTCTCCTCCGGTTGGAATTCCGTCTAAAACTTCTTCATTCAAATTCGTACAGCTAACACTTAAAATTAGTGTACTTACGAAAAAGATACTTTTTATAATATTGATAGTTTTCATAGTTTTTAAAATTAAAATGTTACGTTAAGTCCAAAAGCAATTCCTTTTGATCTTGGGTAAGCCAGATAATCCATTCCTGCAGACGGAACTCCGTTAACTTGTTTATTGATATCAACTTCGGGGTCAAATCCGGTATAATTTGTAAACAATAATAAGTTTGAACCGTTTGCAGAAACTCGTACATTTTTGCATTTCATTCTTTCGATTAAAGCTCCTGTAAAAGTGTATCCGAAGGTTAATTCACCAATTCTTAAAAAATCTCCTTTTTGCAGAAATTTAGTCGAAGGCGAGTTTGGATCTCCTTGCGCCTGCTCAGAATAAGCAGCTTTTTCAGTAACATTTCTTCCTCCTAAAAAAGCTCCCTTAAAGAAATAAGCATTTTGTGTATTATCATAAATATAATTTCCTGCAACTCCATAGAAAGAAACTACGGCATCAAATCCTTTGTATTTGAAGGTTGATGAAAAACCATAGTTTATTTTTGGTAATGGCTGTTTATTCAGCAATTGTTTTGAAGCGTCTCCAAGTCCTGCTGGTTGTCCTGCAGCATTTGTATAAATAGAATTTCCACTGGCATCATATCCTTTAAAATCATATAAATAATACGAATAAAGCGGTTTGTTATTCGTGATTACTTGCGTATAAGCACCGTCTAATCCTTGTCCGTTTAAACCTCCTGTTCCAACAGTTCCGCTAAAGTTTTTCATTTCGTTTTTAAGGAAAGAAGCATTGGCACCAATTTCCCAAGAGATGTTTTCAGTCTCAATTATTTTATAATCCAAACTAATCTCAACTCCCTGATTGATTAAGTTTCCAGGTAAGTTTTTGTTACGTGGTGTATTTGGTCCCGGTTGCGTTGAAGCTTGCGGAACAGGAAAAATTAAATCTTTGGTATTTCTGTAAAAATAATCTACTGTACCCGTTAATCTGCATTTGAATAAAGTGAAATCTGTTCCAATTCCCCATGATTCTGTCGTTTCCCATTTAAGATTATCATTGGCATTGGTATCGATATTTAAATTTCCGTTATTACCATAACTCGCTCTTCCGATAGCGGAGTTTGGAGCAAATTCCTGATTTCCTGTAATACCCCAGTTTCCTCTAATTTTCAAGTTATTCAGAATTCCATCTTTATCCTGAAATAAATTATCAGCAAAACCAATAGACGGAAACGTTCCGTATTTGTTGTTCGCTCCCAATTTTGTAGATCCATCGGTACGAACCGTTGCCGTAATTACATATTGTTTGAAAAAAGTAGCATCGGCTCTGGCATAAAATGATTGCAATTCAGAAGCGTTTTTAAAAGAACTGGTTCTAAATTCATTTTGAAGTCCGCCTTCGATATTGTCTATTAAATTGGTTTGTGCCAAGTCATATCCTTTTCCCGAAGTTACAAAACCACTTGCCAGATAATAGTAATAAGAATATCCAACTAAGGCATTTAGGTTAAAGTTATCACTAAATTTATTGGTATAATTTAAATTATTTTCGAAAGTTTTATTGAAGTTATTAAGTCCTTGAATAGACGCTGCACCGTATTTTGTAACGACAGGATCTGATCCCGGAACTGTACCAAAAAATGCTTCTCCCTGAATTTGCATCGTTGGCAAAATTTGACTTTTTCTCGTAGATCCTGAAGTTTCTACACCAAATAAGAAATTATATTTGAAATGATTTCCTAATCTAAGTACCGCATTTATACTTCCTAATAATTTGTTTGTATTGGTATAATCTTTATAAGAATCCAGCAATTGCACCGGATTTAAATACGTATCACTTACCACATTATAATGTCCATCGGCGTTGTAAATTGGTCTTGTCGGATTCCAATATAATGCAGATCCAATAACGTTCCCGATATAACTCGCATTATTAGTAATTAAAGTCGTTTGGTCGTTTATACTTGCATAAAGCAATTTGGTATCTACTTTTAATATTTTATCAAAAAAATTGTTTGAGTTAAAAAACGAAATCGTGTATTTGTCTAATCCTGTATTTTTTACAATTCCCTTATTATTACTGGTAGAAAAAGAGACTCTGGTGCTTGAATTTTCGCTTGACGAATTAAAAGATAAATTATTATTTACTGCTACTCCCCTCTGCAGTACAGCATCTTCCCAATTGTAATTTCTTCCTCCATAATCTTGGTTATTAATCTCCGGAGTTCCCGCAACAGGATCCGCAGGAATAGATGGTACACCGGCTGCTTTGCTTGCTGCAACGAACTGATCAGCGTTCATTACATTAAAATTTCCTGCTTTTGTACTAAATTGTGTTGAGGTACTAAAGTTGAATTCAGGAACGTTAGATTTTCCTTTTTTGGTTGTAATTACAATTACTCCATTTGCTCCACGCGCACCATAAATTGCTGTTGAAGAAGCATCTTTTAGAACAGAAATAGATTCGATATCGGCTTCATTGATAAAGTTTAAAGGATTTTTTGCTGATGAAGTTCCTAATAAATCAGCTCCTTCTGCAGATACATCTCCTCCGCTTAACGGAACTCCGTCTACCACAATTAAAGGTCCATTTCCAGAACGAACAGAAGAAGAACCTCGAACCCGAATCGTAACTGCAGAACCTGGTTCTCCGCTTGTTTGGGTAACTTGTACTCCGGCAACTTTACCTCTTAACAATAAAGCTGGCGAAGTATTTGAAACTCCGTCAAAATCTTTTGACGAAAGTACATCAACGGCTCCCGTCAAATCCTTCTTTTTTGAAGTTCCGTAACCCACAACGACAACTTCATTTAGTTCGCTGCGGTCCTGAGCCATTACTACATTTATCTTAGTGCGTCCGTCGACATTTACTTCCTGATTTTTAAGTCCAATATAGCTAAAAATCAATACCGCACTTTTGCCGACGTTTTTAATCGTAAATCTTCCGTCAAAATCAGTTTGAGCCTCATTTTTGCTTCCTTTTACTAATATTGAAACGCCTGGCAACGGGCCATTAGAATCTGAAACCAGCCCGGACACATCTTGCGAATACATCCAACTAGTACATAGCATGGTTATAATAACCATTAAGCCTTTTTGTAGACTATTTTTCATCGTAATATTTTTTTGGTTAATAATTTTGGTTTTTGTTTAGTTATTTTTTTAATGTGGTTATAAATGCTTTTGGTTGAAACTAAACCGTTTCGAGGTTAAAATTGTACACTAATGCAGCAGCACCTAATACCGCACTATTTTTAAGTTCTGAATTCTCAATTCTTAATTTTTTTAGCTCAACCGGAAACATAAAATCATGAAGTCCTTCCCAAATCGCATCAATAAAAAATTCATAAGCATTACTTATAGAACCTCCCAGAATTATGATTTCGGGGTCGTAGGCGTATAAAACTATTTTGATTACCTGAGAGAGATTTTTGCCGTATTCTTTAAAAATTTCTAAGGCTTGTGGATCTCCTTTTTTGGCTTCGAGATAGACTTTTTCTCCATCTAATCCACGGGAAATAAAAAACTCGCTGGCACAATATTGTTCAATGATTCCGTCTTTATAAGAGATACTTCCTATTTCGCCGGCTCCCGTATTTACTCCTTGATATAATTTATTTTCGATAATGATTCCGCTGCCAAGACCGGTTCCTATAGTTACTGCCACAAAATTTGCGGAGTCAGTTCCTTTTCCGAAGAAATTTTCGCCTAAGGCAAAACAGTTCGAATCATTATTGACATATACCGGGATTTTAAAGTGCTCTTCAAGTATTTTTTTTACATGAACTTCTTTCCAGGATGGGATGGCAACAACATCATATACAATTCCTTCTTTCCAGTCTACTACACTTGGTACGCCAATACCAATACCTTCGCAACCGGGCTGATAAACTTGTTCTATGGCATGTATTAATCTGTCTAAAACTACTTTTTCAGATTCTTTGGCGGGTGTATCTACTACACATTCGGAGATTATTTCTTTTCCTAAAATAAGGCTAGTGTGGATTTTTGTCCCTCCCATGTCAACGCCTATGATCTTTCTTTCCGACATTTTTAAAACTTTATATAATTATTGATTTTCTTTTGTTTTCTTTAAATTTATTGTGGCATTGTTGACTAAAGGCTTAGCCCAAAAACCAATGCTCAGGATGTATCCGAGTGTAATATACAAGGTGGTCATTGCATATTGAAGCCCAATTATATCTCCCAATTTCCCGATGATTAACGACATAACTGCTCCACCAACAATTCCGGTACATAAAATTCCGGAGAAAGCGCCATGATTATTTTTAAGAGAGTTTAATGCCAATGAAAAAACGACAGACCACATTACCGAAAGGGCAAAACCAGAAAGCGGAAATGCATAAAGCGAAATTTCTGCCGAACCAAATAAGGCAAATGTTAGAAGAATAATAGCTCCGGCTGCAAACAGAATAAGTACTTTACGGCTGTCCAAAAATTTAAGCAAAACCAAACCTAGCAAACATCCCGCGGTCAAAAGTCCCCAAAAATATGCTACAGCTTCGGCACCAATAGTTTGAGGCGAATAACCGTGATAATCGCTTAGAAATTTCGACATCCAATTGGCGATTCCTTGCTCCGTTCCTACGTAGGCAAAGGTTCCAAAGAAGAATAAAAGCACGGTTTTGTTTTTAAGCAAATCTTTGTAAACGCTCCATGTTTCTGCTTTTTCGGTTTCGTCTAATTCAAATTTCGGAAACTTAAAAAGTAAAATAATAAGAACCATCGCAAGCGCTGTTATGGCAAAAATCCAATATAGAGAAACCCAATTTAGATTTGCAGGAACGAGTTTTGACAAGATTTCCAGAAACTCATTTGAATTTGTTTTGTCATGTTTAATATTCGTTACCAAGTAACTATAAACCAACGGACTTAAAAAAGAAGCTAACCCAAAGAATAATTGCGCCATTACAGAGTTGAACGCAAAATGTTCTTCGCCTCCTGAAACTCGCAACAACGGATTAATTGCTACTTGCAAAGCCGCCATTCCAATTCCGATTAAAAACAAGGAAACCAGCGCCATAGAATAATACGGAAACAAACCGAATAAAAGCGAACCTAATGCGGCTATCAGAAACGAAAATGCCATTACTTTTTTCTCTCTGTATTTTTCGAGCAAAACTCCCGCTGAAGTTGACATTACACCATAAGCAGCAAAAAACGAAAACGGAAGAAAACCAACCATACCAAGTGACAAATGGTAACTGTTGATAATATCCGGAATCAATGGCCCCATAATGTTAGTCAGAAAAGAAATAACAAAAAAGGTCAAAAACACCAATCCAACTGTTAATTTACTCGTTTTCATTTGTTTGTTTATTTATTAAAAATTTAGATTTAGGCATGAGTTTTCCTTCTGAAGAAGAAATCCGTTTTTGGGACTTCTAATTCACTTTAATTATTAAATAGTATTTTACTATTTCAAGTAATCGATCCTGAACTTTTTATTCTACATTCCAGCCTTTATATTTAAAAACAGGTTTTTCGCCTTTTAAAGCAGAGACCGGAAAAGTGACTTTAATTGTCCTGCTTTCTTTTGGCACTAATGAGATATAGTTGTCGTCCCATAAAACCGGAACTAGTGATTTTCCTGAAACGTCTCCAACAATGTTTAACTCAATTAAAAACGCAACAGAACTTGATGGGTTTTTAAGCTGTACTGTAACTTCATATTGGTCATTTTCTTTTTTAATCGTGTTCTGAGTTTCAATTTTTACTTTTGGTAATTTGTCTAAATCCGTAAAATCAGCATATTCACTTAACGGAGTATTGATCCAATCTGATTTTGCAAAATCAAACACATCTTTTTTAGTCGATAACCAATAAAAATTGTCTGCAATTGAGTTTCCTTTTTCATCAGATAAATTCATTTTCAGAAAATATACTTTCGAATAAGCTGCATTATCAGGCAAATTAATTGCTTTAACCGAAGCATTTCCTTTAACTGAAACTGTTTCTTCTTTTTCGAAAATTACTTTTCCGTTAAAATCATATATCTGTAATTGCGCTTGCAAATTCTTCGTTTTCTCAGGATTTAGATTACTTACATAAACCGCATTATCACCATAATTGTAGGCAATATTTACCTGACGCGCACCTAATCTTGCACCATAAAAAGCGGCATTTGGTAACAAATTATAATCCCAAAACTGCCAGATTAATTTTGGCCACGGAGAATTAAACATCCACTGGACGATTCCGGTTGTATTGCTTCTGTTTATTGCAAAAGCTTCGTACATTGATCGCATAGATTCTAAATTTGAAGCTTGGCTTTTAAAAGTAAAATCTTCAACATTTTTCTGAATTCCGTATCTTTTATCGAATGCTTTTGTAAAACGATCAAGCGTTTGAAATTCATTTCTCCCGCAGTGAAAATCCCATGTCGAATTTATAGGCCATAATTTATCTTCAGGAATCATACTTTTTACCACTTCTAGCGAAGGAACTTGCGGACCTGGACCAGTCTCGGTATTAAATCCAAAAGCGCCACCATTTTCTGTATCCTCAAACCAATAACCGGGAGCAACATAATCGTAAGGGCCATTCATTTTTACTCCGGTTTTTCCGGAAATTGAACTTTCCATTCCTTTACAAGACATTAAAAGCGGTCTTGAAGGATCAACTTCTTTAAATAGAACATTGTATTTTGCTTCCAGTTCCGGACGTGGTAATTTATCACTTCCCATCACCCAAACAAAAATACTCGGGTGGTTTCGCAACCAATTCACATGATCGCGAGTGTAATTTATAATAAGATCCATGTCTTCGGGCGTTTTGATCGACATAAAATCATCTTCCGGTTTATTAAGATAACCTTTCCATTCCCATTGGCAACTCCATCCCACCATCATCAAAAGCCCCATTTCGTCGCACATTTCGTAGATTCTTTCGCTATTTCCCCAAAAGCCTTCCATCCTAACCGTATTCATGTTAGTTTGTTTCACATATTTTAATTGTGCTTTTACTTTTTCTTCGGTATCATTCAGGAACATTCCATCAACCCAGCCACCGCCTTTAATCAGCACTTCAACACCATTTAATTTGTAACCTCTGTATCCTTTTACTGTCATGTAATCCTCAACTTCTCGTATTCCGAAAGAAGTAGATTTTGAAAACGAAACTTTATTATTGGTTTCGATAGACATTATTAGCTTATACAAATTAGGTTTTCCCAATTCATACGTCCACCACAAACGAGGATTATTAATTTCTAGCTGCTTGAATTCTGAAGCGTTAAAAACAATTACTCGTTTTTCTAAAGGTTTAAGCGTAAATTTCTTTTCGAAAATTATATTTTCAATTTTTCCTTTTACAACTGTTTCTATCGATTCATTAGTATTGTTTACTGCTTCTGCAGAAATTTCTAACTCAGCACTTTTATAGCCTTTTTTATCAATTTTTGAAGTTACAAAAATGTTGTTCAGACTTGTTTTATCTGATATTTTAAGCTTTACTGGTCTCCATAATCCCAGTTCACGATCCGGAGCCATTGGTGCCCAATCAACAAAACCAATAGAAGGTTCATGTGTTTTTTGATTAAAAACTTCGACAGCCAAAACATTCTTACCTTTTTTCACATATTTTGAAATGTTCAAAGCAAATATTCTAAAACCTCCAAATAAACTATCTGCAGAAGCAATCTGACTTCCATTTAGCCAAACATTTGCTCTGTAATTAATTCCTTCAAATATTAATTCTGTATTTTTTGAAGCATCTTCAATAACAAATTCATTTCGATACCACCACGGAACTCTAAATCTTGTCGTATCAACTTTATTGATATTTTCTCCCATAAAAATATCCGAATACTTATTGTTGGCAATTAAAGACGCCATTACAGTCGACGGAACGGAAGTTTTGTACCATTTTGTAACATCAAAATTAGCCTGTGAAATTTTATCTCCGGTAGTATTTATTTTTTCTGATGATTCTATGTTCCAACCTTCTTTTAATTGCTGTTCAAATTTTATATTTTGAGCATTTACAGTTGCCAAACTGCACATAACCCATAAAAGGAATGAAATCATTTTACCATTAGGATAATTTATATTCTTCATAATTTTTCTTTTAATCTAATAAAGAGATTAATGTATTGGTTAACAAAATTCAAGTGTTTAAAACGTTTTAAATTCTTTGGTTGCTTATTAAAAATTTCATCATTTTTTTACTACAAAAAGGCAAATGGTATATTTTACCAAAAGGAGTAAAAAAAAGTTAAATGCATTTAAAAAAGGTTAAAAAAACTAATAATTAAAGCATTTTTATATTTTTTATTGAAAACCACGAAACAAAAGTAGACTTGTAATTGAATTGATAATGGTATATTTGCGATAATTAATCTTCATTTTGCGAATATTTATAATTATAAAAATCACAGTAAACACTTAATGATTCTCTGATTTCATTTCAATATAAAACTCTCTATATCAACCAATATATAATAAGATGATCCCCAAGGTACTGCTGTTAGTTAATTTTTCAGAAGAATATGGACGAGGACTTTTGAACGGAATTGCGAAATATTCCCGACTATTTGGTCCGTTTAACTTTTGCCGAATTCCGATTGTAAGCGGAAATAAAAAGGAATTAAAAAATGCCATTGCATGGGCAAAAACCTGGGGTGCAAATGGTATTATTGCTCAAATTGAAAACGAGCAGGATTTTGAAAAATTACTTTCATTAGACATTCCAATCATTGCACAGGACACAAACGAACGTTTTATAGGCATCCCAAATATTACGGGATTTTATAAAGAAACTGGACAAATGGCGGCTTCTTATTTTATTGAAAAAGGCTTTAAAAATTTTGGCTTTTATGGCTTCGATAATATTGTCTGGTCTCGGGAAAGATGTGAAGGTTTCTGCGAAAAAGCAGCAGAATTCAATTTTAATGTTCATATCTACCAACATCAAAAAGAAGAAACTCCACCATTATGGAGTTACAAGGAATCTCAACTCGCAGATTGGTTAAAGGCTTTGCCAAAACCAATAGCAATCATGACTTGCGATGATAATCAGGGACAACACGTTACCGAAGCTTGCAAAGCGATTGGTATTAACGTTCCTGAGCAAGTGTCTGTTCTTGGCGTTGACAATGATTTAAGTATTTGCAATTTGTCAGATCCACCTTTGTCGAGCATTTCTCTAAATACTGAAAAAGCCGGTTTTGAAACAGCGCAGCTTCTGAGCAAAATGATGACAAATAAAGAAGGAATTTACAACGATATTCACGTAGAGCATTTACAAATAATCACCAGAAGATCAACTGATTTCCTCGCAGTAAATGACAAAGAAATAAGCAAAGCGCTGCATTTTATCTATTACAATTACAAGGAAAGAATTTCTGTTGATGATGTAGTTAATGCAACGGCATTATCCAGAAGGGTTTTAGAAAAAAGATTTCAATTGGTTCTAAAACGAAGTATTCTCGACGAGATAAATACACTCCGAATTAAACAAGTAAAGCAACTTTTAATCGAAACAGATTTATCCATAACCGAAATTTCAGATGTTTGCGGATATACAGATATCAAAAATCTTTCAAGATATTTTAGTCGGCATGAAGGCGTTAATCCGTTAGAATTTAGAAAATTGAAACAGTCGAAATGATTAAAACGAAAGAAATATTTACTTAGTAAAATCATTTAAAATGATATAATCTTTTAACTTTTTCCATTTAAAATAAAGAATTAAAAAACTAATCAATAAAAGCAGACCAATTATAAAAACTATAATCAAACTAGTTTCGATTTGATTTACATAATCTAGATCTACTCCTTCTTTACTTTTTCTTAAAGAATTCATTTTCTCAGTTAAATCCCAAGTCTTTTTTTCCAAATAATTAACTTTGCTTTCTGTACTGTTAATCATTCTTACAACTATTAAATCACCGTCATAACCATACGTTCTTGCGGCTCTATAAATCTGAAGTGCATTCTCATGTTCACCTTTTAATTCTATAAGATTTCCCAATTCGAAAAGCAAAATAGAAATAATCTTATCTTTTGGTTCTATAAATGACATTCTCTCATTTACCTGATAATAAACCATTTTTGCTAATTCATCTACTTCATTTTTAAACAATTTAGTCTTAGGAACTCCGGTATTTCCAAAACTCGTGTTTATTAAAAACTGACCTGAAACATCTTTGGTATTCTTGATCTTAGCTTCCAATATTTTCAAATGCAACCATTCAGAGCCATTATGAGATTCCGGATTAATCTCAATTGATTTTTTAATCCAACCGTATGCTTTTTGATTTTCGCCTATCAACTCATAAAGAGTTCCAATATTAGACGCTGTTGAATATCGATTAGGCTTAATTTTTTCAATATTCAGATACAACTTTAAAGCTTCGTCATATTTTTTCTGAACAATTAACACATATCCTTTATCAGACAAATAATCTATATTGTTCGTTTTTTTATACAAACTATCAAGCTCCGAAATCAATTTTGGAAAATTTTCTATTGAAAATCTATGTCCATGAGGAACAAGTCCTTGAAAATCGACATAAACCATAACACCATTTTTCAATGTCTTGGTTTCCCCATTCAAACAAGCAAAAGTCTTAAGCGAAAACAAGACCAACACAAAAACAAAAACCTTGAATTTATTCATAAAATAAACGTATTGATTGAACCTGAACTTGAAACTAAAAAAACATGAAACCTGAAACAAACCTTTATCGATTCAACCACCAAATACTGGCGTTCAAAATTCCTGCAAAAGCAACCCAAGCCATATATGGAATCAATAAATATCCGGCGATTTTATTGATTTTGTCGAACTTGAAATAAGTTTCATAAATCATCAACCACAACAATGCAATTTCAACAAAGGCTAACATCGGGTTTTTTAATCCGAAGAAAATATAGGACCAAATTGCATTCAAAGTCAACTGAATCAAAAAGAAACCTAAGGCTTTTTTTACCTCTTCGTTTTGTTCTTTTATTTTATCCCAAACTAATCCTGCTGCAACAGCCATAAAAATATAAAGTATGGTCCAAACCGGCATAAAAACCCAATTGGGCGGATTAAAACTTGGTTTTATAATCGTTGGATACCACGTTTCTACACTTGGTCTCGTTACGACACTTGCAGAATATCCTACCATTAAACAAATAATTAGCGCTATTGCAATCTTGACTGTCTTGTTCATCTTCCTCTTGATTTTTTTTTCAAAAATAGTTAAAAAGAAAGGTTAAACCATAGAAGTGATATAAGTTCATTTTAGCAAAAGCCAAACTTATAATTTCTTATATAACTTATAGGGTGAAATAGTATAAAAACTATCTTTGCCAAAATTTTATAATTCATGTTTACAGCAACTGATTTTGTTCCTAAAAAATATACTTCGACTATCGAAAACGGAAATTTTGAATGGAGCGCTCCCAGCAATATTGCATTAGTGAAATATTGGGGAAAAAAAGACAATCAAATTCCGGCAAATCCTTCGGTTAGTTTTACACTTAATAATTGTAAAACGATTACTAAATTAGGTTTTGAGAAAAGAGATGCTTCGACTGCGCTCAGCACGACAAGTAATTTTTCATTTGATTTATTGTTTGAAGGAAAACCGAAGGAAGATTTTAAACCAAAAATTCAGAAGTTTTTAGAACGAATTGAAGTTTATTTACCTTTTTTGAAAGACTATCATTTTACGATTGATACACAAAATACATTTCCGCACAGTTCCGGAATTGCTTCTTCGGCATCAGGAATGGCGGCTTTGGCGATGAATTTTATGAGTTTAGAAAAAGCATTGAATCCTGAAATGACAGCCGATTACTTTTTTCAAAAAGCATCATTTTTGGCCCGTTTAGGTTCTGGAAGCGCTTGTAGAAGTGTAAAAGGAAATGTCGTTGTTTGGGGAAACCAGGCGAATATTCAAGGAAGTACTGATTTATATGGAGTTGAATTTCCATATACAATTCATGAAAATTTCAAGAATTATCAAGATACCATTTTATTGGTCGATAAAGGCGAAAAACAAGTTTCAAGCACTGTAGGACATGATTTAATGCACAATCATCCTTATGCCGAAAGACGTTTTGCTCAGGCACACGAGAATCTGGATCAGTTAATTGCCATTTTCGAAAGTGGGAATTTAGACGAATTCATTAAAGTTGTCGAAAGTGAGGCCTTGACTTTACACGCTATGATGATGACTTCTATGCCGTATTTTATTTTAATGAAACCAAACACATTACAGATCATTAATGCAATTTGGAAATTTAGAAATGAAACCCAAATTCCGGTTTGTTTTACGCTTGATGCGGGCGCGAATGTGCACGTTTTATATCCCGAAAACGTTAGCGAAAAAGTACTACAATTTATTCAGGACGAATTAGTTGTATTTTGCCAGAATGGTCAGTACATTTGTGACCAAATTGGAGACGGTGCAATGAAGAGATAATTTTCGTATCTTTAATTAAAATTTTAGGTTATGGACATTCAATTGGAAAAACTCGATTTGATAAAAAAGCTAGTAGAGACTGAAGATCCTACCATCATAAATTCTATCAAGAAAATTTTTTCGAAAAAGAAAAAAGATTGGTGGGATGATTTGAGTGATGAGCAAAAAGAAGAAATTAAAGAAAGCGAAAGACAAATTGAACGAGGTGAATTTGTGAGCTATGAAGATTTAATGAAAAAATACAGATAGTATTTTTCAAACAAACCACATATATTTATCATTTACCGTATTACAAGACCCAAATAAAATTAAGAAAGACATAAAATAAACATGAAAGGACCATTATTTTACTCAAAAATATTACTCTTTGGAGAATACGGAATCATCCGAGACTCTAAAGGACTTTCTATTCCTTATAATTTTTATAATGGTGCTTTGAAGAAAATCGAAGATCCTTCGGCGGAAGCAATCGCATCAAATGCAAGTTTAAAACGTTTTGCATCTTACCTTGAAACGCTACAAACAGAACAACCTGAATTGGTTACTTTTGATTTGGCTACTTTAAAAAACGATGTTGAAACCGGAATGTATTTTGACTCAAGTATTCCACAAGGATACGGAGTTGGTAGTAGTGGCGCTCTTGTTGCTGCTATTTATGATAAATATGCCACACATAAAATTACAGTTTTAGAGAATTTAACTCGTGAAAAACTATTACAATTAAAAAATATATTTGCTCAAATGGAGAGTTTTTTCCACGGAAAAAGTTCTGGTTTAGATCCTTTAAACAGCTATTTGAGTATTCCTATTTTAATCAATTCTAAAGATAATATTGAAGCAACCGGCATTCCGACTCAAAGTTTTGACGGAAAAGGCGCTGTATTTTTATTAGATTCTGGAATTGTTGGAGAAACGGCTCCAATGGTTAACATTTTCATGGAAAACCTAAAAGACAAAGGTTTCCGTACAATGCTAAAAAACCAATTCGTGAAATATACTGACGCTTGTGTAGAGAACTTTTTGCACGGCGACATGAAATCTTTGTTTACCAACACCAAAAAGCTTTCAAAAGTTGTTTTAAACAATTTCAAACCCATGATTCCGGAGCAATTTCATGGAATCTGGCAAAACGGAATTGACACAAACGATTATTACCTAAAACTTTGCGGTTCTGGCGGAGGTGGTTATATTCTTGGTTTTACCGAAGATCTAGAACGTGCCAAAGCATCTTTGAAAGACTACAAACTAGAAGTAGTTTATCAGTTTTAAATTTAAATCTTCCTAAAAGCTAGTTATTCGAGTACATTTTCCTAGAACCTTAACCCTAAAAAAGCTATTGAATATGAAGAGTATTTTAAAGATTATCAAAGCGACTTTTTTAGGAGGAATTCTATTTTTAGCGCCATTAATTTTACTCTTGGTTCTTTTAGAAAAAGGCTTTAATATTATTCAAAAAATCACTAATCCTATTATCAATCACTTCCCGAAAGTAAAAATTTTAGGATTAGCAATTGAAGAAGTTGTTGCCATATTTATCATTGCTTTTATTTGTTTTACGGCTGGCTTAATCTCTAAAACCGAATACGCTCAGAAATTAATTAGAAGGTTAGAAGACGGAATTTTAGGCTTCGTTCCTGGTTATTCTTTTATGAAAAGCATGAACGAAAGCATAATGGGTTTTGAATCTAATCAGGATTTAAAAGTTATTTTGGTACCGACGGATGCTGGTTTGCAATTTGCTTTTTTAATAGAAGAAATCGACGAAAATAATTTTACCGTGTTTATTCCGGACGCTCCAAATCCGTGGAGCGGTTCTGTTGTTTTTGTAAAGAAAGAAGACATCACAGAAGTCAATATGACTCAAAAGCAAGCTTTGGCCTGTATCCGAAAATTAGGTTTTGGTTCTAAGGAATTACTAAAAAATAAACTTTGATTTTGCTGTTCCCTCAACAAAAAATCTTAAATTACGCCTCAATCTCAAAAACTGAAATTAAAAAATGTTAAGCAGACAGCACAAACTTTTAGTGATGAAAATTGTCAGTTTGTTCTCTGTGGTAAGAGGTTATAACATTCCGATTATTGTTTTAGCACAATATTTATCCGCAATTTTTATATTAGCTCCCGAAAAAAGAGCTCTCGATATTCTACTTGATTTCAACTTATTTCTGATTGTCTTTGCATCGGCAATTACGATTGCTTCGGGATATATTATTAATAATTTTTATGATAGTCAGAAGGATTTGATTAATCGTCCAAACAAATCAATGCTAGACCGATTAGTGAGTCAGAAAACAAAATTATCCGTTTATTTTACGCTTAATTTTATTGCGGCTTTAATGGCGCTGATTGTTTCGTGGCGCGCTTTTCTGTTTTTTTCAGTATATATTTTTCTGATTTGGTTTTACTCTCATAAAATAAAAAAATACGCAATTGTTGGCAATCTAACATCTGCATTGCTGGCTGTAATTCCTTTTTTTGCTATTTTACTATACTTCTATAATAAGATTTCGTTTGAAGAAATCGAAGATCATATGAGTCATTTTGCCGTGATTTCGGCACATGCTGTTTTCTTGTTTTTATTATTACTAATCCGGGAAATGATAAAGGATTTAGAAAACTTAAAAGGTGATTTGGCGAATGATTACAAAACAATTCCGATACTCTATAACGAAACGGTTTCTAAACAAATTATTACGGTTCTGACATTCTTAACGGTGATTCCGGTTTATATTCTGATCAATATTTATGATGTAGGTTATATGGATATTTACTTTTATGTTTGTTTTGCTGTTCTCTTGTTTTTCCTGCTTTATTTATGGAGATCAAATTCTAAAGAACAATTTTTATTACTGCATAATGTTCTTAAATTCCTTATTGTTTCGGGTGTTTTTTGCATCGTCCTGATTAATCCGAGTGTTTTGTGGCACGGGAAGAATTTGCTTTTGAAATAATTTTAAAGATTGCACGCAGATGACGCGGATTTAGGCAGATTTGCACAGATTTGCACAGATCTTTATTTTACTTTGTGTAACTCTTCAACTTTGTAAATCTCTGTGATATTTTTTTTAAATGTTTAAAAGAAGCCAATTGTTTGAAACTAGCCCCGATTACTTCACTTAACATTTATTTTCATAGGAGTTCAGTGAACTTCGTTTGAAGTGGAAATCCTTTTATTTTTGCTGCCAAAAATAAAAGATTGAAACGAAAAGTGGGAAATTATGCCTGAAAAAAAGCCAATTATGATGCTTCTATAACTTCAAAAATTAATAGCTATTAATCTAAGAACAATGAACTTAGGATTATTTAGCAAGAATAAACTATCTTTGCACAAATTACAGAATTTATGAACAATAAGGAAGGCAATAATAAAAGAGGCGGATCTAGACCAAATAGCTCTAGGCCAAACTCTAACAAGCCAAAACCTCCTATGGCGAAGCGCGCTCAAGGGCCAAAAAAAGTGAAACCTGCTGTTAAAGCTGCCGAAGAAGAAAAGGCGGAAAAAATTAAAAAACAGAACCAGGCTCCAAAAAGACAAAAAGCTGCAGACGAAATTCGTTTGAACAAATACATCTCTAATTCTGGTGTTTGTTCGCGTCGTGATGCCGATATATACATTCAGTCTGGAAACGTAAAAGTAAATGGCGTTCCCGTAACTGAAATGGGTTATTTAGTAAAATTGAATGATGTTGTAAACTTTGACGGTGTTGTTTTGACTCCTGAAAAGAAAGAATACATCTTGTTGAACAAACCTAAAAACTTTACAACTGCTCTTGACGAAGGTCAGGAATACCGTAACGTTCTGGAACTTGTTCGTGGTTCTACAACGGCAAAAATTGCTCCGATTGGAAGAATGGACAAAAACACTACTGGTTTGTTGTTGTTTACTAACGATACAGATATGATTCGTAAATTTACTTTACCAAGTCAGAAATCATCTAAAATCTATCAGGTTTCATTAGATAAAAACTTGAAATTTGAGGATTTAGAAAAAATTAGTAAAGGTTTGGTTCTTGACGGACACCGCGTGTTTGTTGAAGAAATAAGTTATATTGAAAAAGAAGCAAAAAGCGAGGTAGGTCTTAAATTACGTTCATCGAATGTAAAAGTGGTTCGTGCAATTTTCGAAAGCTTTGAATACGATGTTTTACGTATTGACCGTGTATCATTTGCTGGTTTGACCAAAAAGAATCTGCCTAGAGGAAACTGGCGCTTTTTGACCGAGCAAGAAATCATCAATTTGAAGAACGTTTAAAACGCTTCAAATCTGGACTTAAATATAAATCCTGTTTTACTTTTCGTAAGATGGGATTTTTTTTATAAACTAAAAAAAGTTATGTCCGAATAATGTAAAAATTGATCTTCCGATGGATTGGTTTTTATCTTCAATAGTTTCAAAACAAGAGAAACCTAAGATGATTTTGATTCCGGGATGGATACTGTTTAAAATCTCTCTTTTTTGCTCTTCAAGCAATAATTTTAAACTGTCTAATAATTGGATATTGTTCTTTAGATAAGAAACGACCAGTAGTGCTGAGAAGTTAAGGATTTCTCTTGCCGTTTCGCTTTTGATTCCGACTTCATTAGAAATCATTTCGGAAATTCTGCCTTTTTTTACTGTAAAAATTTCTTTTAATAAAGCATTTCCTTCTAATCGGTAGCAGTCATCGACTGATAAAATTCGTCCTGCAGCAAAATCAACTTCCTGATAAAATGTCGAATCGTCTTTTATTAATGAAATAATCTCTTTGTAAAAACCCGACTCCCCGGCCCTATTATACAATCCCATTAAAACTGTTCCTATTGAAACATCAATTCCCTTAATTAAAAGTGCATCGTTTTCAAAATAAAATTTATTCAATTTTGAGACAACATTAGACGAAATGAAACGTCTAAGTTCAATTTGTAGGTTTGGAGTCATAAATTTACTATTTAAATTTGTTCAAAATAATCGATAAAGTGAGGCTTTTTATCGTTTATCAGGATAAAAATATAAAATATTTTAACATTTCCAAAAAAGAAGTTAAAATAATAACATCAAAATTAACAGTTATCTAAAACCAAAATCTCGAATCGCCAGTAAACATAACCCCTTAGTTATCAAAACAAACAAAAAAGTTTTTTTTGAAAAATTAAGTAGTTTTCTTAAAATTTAAAAAAGATAAGAAAAAGCTTAAATGTATGTTATACAATTAAAACAATAATGTTCGATATTTCCATGTTATACTAAGAAAAATACCCAAAAAAATGATGCAGAACATGAAGTTGATAAAACTCGAAGCCAAAAAACCCAGTAATGAACCTGTGGCAGCTTTTAATGCACGCTTATGATTTTTAGAATCATAAATTAATTCTCCGACCAAGGCTCCTACAAAAGGACCAATGATAACTCCAAAAGGTATAGGTGCCAGAATACCAACTATTAAACCAATATTAGTTCCCCAAATTCCGTAGGAACTTCCTCCAAACTTTTTGGTTCCTTTGGCTGGAATTACATAATCCAGAACAGTAATAATTATGGTCAGCAAAAGTGTAATACCCAGAACCCAATAATTATTCTCGACCGCTTTTGTCAAATACAATAACAGCAAACCTAACCAACAACTGGATAAACCAGGTAAAACAGGAAGAAAACTCCCAAAAACACCAACAATCATACATATAAAACCAAGCAATAGCAATAGTAAATCCATAATATTTTTTGTAACTTTGTCCCTACAAATCATTTAGTAAAGCTAATAAATGCGTAGACTTTTAAAACTTATATTGTTTTTATTTCTGATCATCCCGATCAGTAATTCAATGTATGCACAGTCTAAAAAACTTTCGATTGACGATCAATTATTGCAAGACAGCATTTATAAAAGTAATAAGAAAAAAGTATTAAACTTCTCTATAAAAGAATTCGATGCACTTTTCTTTGAATACTTTAAGCGCAAAAATGATGCAGATATTATTTTAACAAAAACTGAGTTTTATAACTACACGGTTCAAATCGCTACTTTTTCTGATCGGCTTGCTAAATTATATCCTGAACAAAAGGAAGTTGCAGCAAAAAATAAAGAACAATGGCTATCAGAAAGCTATGAAGAATATTTACAATTCAAAGCTTCTCAAAAAAAATAATCGTATTTTTATACCAATAATTTAGTTTATTCATTCAAATTCATAATCTTGAAGCAGTTTTTCCTTTTTTTAGCTTTTTTAGCCCTCCATTCTTGTCAATATATTGACAAGCAGGTTCCATCTGAAAAAGAATTACTTCAAAAAGAACTAAAAACAATTAACTGGAAAGAAGTCGATGAATATCCATCAGTTGCCAATTGCGAAAAAATCGCCGACAAAAAACAGCGTCAGCAATGTTTTTTTCAAGTAATGGCGCAACTTATCCAAGAGAAATTAGACATTGATACGCTTTCGATAATGTATCCGGAACTCGATACAATAGAAGTAAAAGTAACCGTTTTCCCAAATGCAACCATGAAATTCGAACCGCAGTTTCCTAAAGATTCTGTTGCTTATGACACTATCAAAATCGATAGTATTTTACATGCTCGCTTGGTCGATTTTCCAAAAATAAATCCTGCTCTTAAACGCGGACTTCCGGTAAAAACTCAGTTTATTTTACCCGTTATTCTTAAAACTAAAGGCAAAGAATAATATTTACCTTTTACCATTTAAGCGATATAAGTTCATTTAATTATTCATTCTTATTGCCATTCTAATTTTAGTTAAAGAATAAGGAGCTATTTCCTGCTGTTCCTTCCAATCTTTTATGCCGAACCCCGGCACAAAAGGATTTTCCCTCCCATCAGGGCTAGGGCTTTTGTTTTCATACAAAGTCACAATTTAAATCTTCTTCCCTTCCATTCATAAAAACCGAACAAACTGTATAAAGCCACAACCGAACTAAAAAAAGGATAAAGCAAACTGCTTAAAAGCAAACTTTTAATTCTGGTTTTAGTCAAAAATTGATTGGTGATATAAAGCAAAACAAAATCAACTGTAAACTTTAGAAAAGCAAACAATACAAAAAACGGATATGGCAAAATAGCGAAAACAGAAAATAAAAATCCAACAACAAAACTGAGATTTCCAAAGAAAACAATTAAACCTAAAACCTTTCCAAAACCACTTTGATATGAACTTGTTTTTGCCGCCCAACGAACTCTCTGATAAAACAAAGATTTCCAATTTTCAGTTGGTTTTGTCACAACAATTGCTTCATCAGATTTTAGATAATGAACTTTATCAGGAAATAAACCTGCTGCTTTTTGTAATAAAAAAACATCGTCTCCGCTGGCAATTTTATTGTTTCCATCAAATCCGTTTAGTTTTTCGAACAAGGATTTTGTGTATGCAAAATTGGCTCCGTTGCACATAAAAGCTTTCTTAAGCCCAAAACTGCCTATTGTTGCGCCTTGTAAACTCGTTAAATCTAATTGCTGAAAATGATCTAAAAAAGAATTATCACATTCATAAGTAACTGCGCCTGCAAGCGTCAAAACATCATTTTTCTGAATGTAATTATCAAACATTAAAAGCCAATTTTCGGGCACAATACAATCTGCATCAGTTGTAATTACCCAATTGGTTTTTACGTGTTGCATTGCTGTCGAAATAGCGTCTTTTTTAGGAGAATTAGAAACCCGAATATTATCGACCACAGAAACCTGAAACTTGAAACCTGAAACCTGAAACTTTTCACTAGAATTGTCATCCACTAAAATAACTTCGAACAAATCATCAGGATAATTAAGCTCTGAGAAACTCTGTAAAAGATTCGGCAGATTCTCCGCTTCATTTCGGAACGGAACTATAATTGCAAAACGTGTTTGAGGTTTTAGATCTGTTCTCTGATATTTTTTTACTTTGGCGAAACCATAAATAAGCATTCCGATACTAAGTATATAAATAGTCAATATGAGAAATAAAGCGAAAATCATTCTACCTTTTTCGTTTTAAAATTCAGCACATAATAAGCCCCGATAATTACTGGTAAAACCACATTTAGAAACCACATTAAAGTGCTTATAAAAACTACGATCCATTCGTTTACGCCTAATTTTCCGAAGAAATAAATGGCAACACTTCCTTTTACAGCAAAGTCCAAAAACTGAAAAGTTGGCAATGATGAAGCCAAAAAATAAACTACTGCAATTGTCGCAATCAAAGTAAAATAGGGCAAATCAACATCAAAAGCCAAAAACAAAAAGTAATATTGATGTGAGAAAACCAAATAACGTAAAGTTCCTAAAAGAATATTTTTACGATGAATTGGCTTTGGAATCTCATTAATTTTATGCAGTAATTTTTCGATCGAATATCCTTTGATTTTTATCTTCTTCAAAGAGAATAAAACAACAAAAAGCAACACAAAAATCCCGAATAAAATTGCTACTGTTTGCGTCGTTATTACTTCATGTTTTGCATTGAAATACATCAATCCAAAAACTCCAAAAATCACTGTTAGGATCATCTGGATTCCGTTGCAAATCAAGTTTAGGAAAACCACTCTTTTAGCTTCTGATTTTGGATAATACAACACTTTTCCTGCATACTCTCCTACTCCATTTGGCGTAAAAATTCCCGCCGTTAAAGCTGCCAGAACTTGTTTTGTTGCTTCTCCCAAAGAGATTTCGTGAATAACTTTAGCCAGATTCTGCCATTTCAAAATCTCAAAATAACGGTTCAAAACACTCAAAAGCAATATAAATCCAATTCCTAAAACCGATTGATTTTTGCGAAACAATGTGATGAACTTTTGCCAATCGAGTTTGTCGTTGTGCGCCAATTGATCATAAATAAAATAAAATGCACCACCTACAATCAAAAGTTTGATTAGAAGAACCAGGAATTGTTTAGCTTTGTGAGGAATTGAAATCATGCCGCAAAAGTAATCAATTTGAAAATGTGGCAATGAAAATGTGCCAATTAGAAAATGAGTCAATTTTCTAAACCTGAAACCTGAAACAAAAAACACTTGACAAAAGAACGCATCATATTAGGCATTGACCCCGGAACGACGATTATGGGTTTTGGATTGATTAAGGTCATCAATAAAAAAATGGAGTTTTTGCAGCTTAACGAATTGCAATTGTCCAAATACGACAATCATTACCAAAAACTAAAAATCATTTTTGAGCGTACCATCGAATTAATCGAAACACATAATCCAGACGAAATTGCGATCGAAGCACCTTTCTTTGGTAAAAACGTTCAATCGATGTTAAAGTTGGGTCGCGCACAAGGCGTTGCAATGGCGGCAGGACTTTCGAGAGATATTCCCATTACAGAATACGAACCAAAAAAGATAAAAATGGCTATTACCGGAAATGGAAACGCCAGTAAAGAACAAGTTGCTAAAATGCTGCAGCAGCTTTTAGGTTTAAAAGAATTGCCTAAAAATCTCGATTCAACAGATGGTTTAGCAGCGGCAGTTTGCCACTTTTTCAACTCTGGAAAAATCGTTGCCGGAAAAAGTTACTCCGGCTGGGATGCATTTGTAAAACAAAATGAAAATAAAGTAAGAAAATAACTATATTTTGTCAGAAATAAACCTAACAAATTAACAAATGACAAAAATTAAATTTACTTTATTATTATTGCTTTCTATTTTTACTTTTTCATGTTCATCTGATACCGAAACAGAAACTCCAACAGTTAAATTCACTTTTAGCTATGATGATAAACCTCTTGTAATTTCAGATTTAGAAGCACAAAGAGATGGAGATTTTTTTTCAATATATCAAACAGAATTTACCCATAATTTATCTTTGGCGGCAAGTGCTCCATCTTTCTACTTTCATAAAGACGGAACTTTATTAGGGGCTTCAATTCAGGATTATGCAACTAACAAAATTCTTTCTCCTCCTTTTTATTTTTCAAAAGATCATTTCGAATTTCATATTGAAAATATAGATGAGGCCAATAAAAAATTAAGCATACAATTTAATGGTAAAGTATATGAACACTATTGGGACCAGATTTATCAATTCAATAAAAAATTAAGCGGTACGATATCCATCTCTTATTCAGAAAAAAATCCTATAAATTCTCGCAAAACTTACGGGACGACAATGAAGATAAATAATCAAAATTGGAGAGGTGCAGCCTATATTTGGACAAATGTTTTTGCTAGAGAGAGTTCCATTGTAAAAATTAGTGGAGACAATGAATATAGCATAAGCATTGTAATTCCTAAAGAAAATGCCAAAATTGGAAAATACACTTTTAATAAGAGCTCGGAAATGGATACAGATTATACCATAAATTTTTTCAAGTACCATTCAAATACAATTGGACCGGATGATTACTTTATGGGTCCGGAACAATTTATAACTACTGGAAAATTTGAAATCACAAAAGTAAACATGTCCTATATAGAAGGAACTTTTTCATTTATAGCTGTTAATCCAATAACAAAAGAAAACATAGCAATAACCGACGGAGTCTTTAAAGAAAAACTATAAAACTAATGTCCGGTATCTACATTCATATTCCTTTTTGCAAACAGGCTTGCCATTATTGCAACTTTCATTTTTCGACTTCGATGAAGAAAAAAGATGATATGGTTTTGGCTTTAGCCAAAGAAATTATCATGCGTAAAAGTGAGTTTAAAGATGATGTTGTAGAAACAATATACTTTGGTGGCGGAACTCCTTCTGTATTATCAAATGAAGAAATAAACTTCTTAATTTCTGAAGTTTATAAAAATTATAAAGTTGTAGAAAACCCTGAAATTACACTCGAAGCAAATCCGGATGATTTATCTGCAGAACGAATTCTCAAATTATCTAAAAGTCCAATTAATCGTTTAAGCATTGGGATTCAATCTTTTTATGAAGAGGATTTGAAGATGATGAATCGTGCTCATAATTCGGCGGAAGCCATAAAATGTTTAGAAGAAGCGGTCAAATATTTCGATAATATTTCGCTTGATTTGATTTACGGAATTCCGGGATTGACGGATGAAATGTGGAAGAAAAATATTGAAACAGCATTGAGTTTTGGTATTCCGCATATTTCAAGTTATGCTTTGACTGTTGAACCAAAAACGGCTTTAAGAAAACTGATTGATACAGGAAAAATTGCTGAACCACAAGACGAAGTAGCTTCAAACCATTTTATGATTTTGGTTGATACACTTCAAAAAAATGGTTTTATTCACTACGAATTATCGAATTTCGGAAAAGAGAATTATTTCTCTAAAAATAATTCGGCATATTGGTTGGGAAAAAAATATATCGGAATCGGTCCTTCGGCACATAGTTACGATGGAGAAAAAAGAGGCTGGAATATTGCTAATAATTCTCTTTACTTAAAATCAATTCAGGACAACATTCTTCCTATCGAAACCGAAATTCTTTCAAAATCGGATCGTTATAATGAATATATTATGACTGGATTGCGAACAATTTGGGGCGTTTCGTTAGAACGAATTGAAACTGAATTTGGTTTGGAATATTTGAATTATCTCAAAAAACAAAGTCAGAAATTCTTAAATGACGACTTGGTTTCAATTGAAAACAATATTCTAAAACCAACCGCAAAAGGAAAATTTTTAACGGATGGAATTGCTTCAGATTTATTTTATCTAAATTTGGAAGAATAAAAATTGAACGCTGATAAAACGGATGCAAGCAACGCTGATAAATCCGTAAAAATCTGCGTTAGAATATCTGTAAAATCCGCGTTCCATTATGCTAGCATTACTTGACAACAAATATCAAATAGACTTATCAAAACCAATTGATATTTCGATTCCGTTAACCAATACAGACGAAAATCCGATTGCTTGGTATATTGAAAAACCAGTTATTGAACCTGTAGTTTTTGGAGATTGGATTGGGAAAGTTTCTGAAGGAAAATCCTCGACCAATTTCAATAATATTTTCTTCAATCCACATGGGCACGGAACTCATACGGAATGTTTAGGTCATATTACAAACGATTTTTACAGCATTAATCAATGTTTGAAACAGTTTTTCTTTTTTGCAAAACTGATTACAATTGAACCTGAAAAAATTGATGATGATTTGGTGATTACGAAAAGCCAAGTTGAAAAAGCAATACGCACTTCTCCCGAAGCCTCGGGATCGCTCAGTGTGACAACTGAGGCTTTAATTATCAGAACACTTCCAAATCAGGCAGCTAAAAAGTCTCGTAAATATTCAAATACCAATCCTCCTTATTTGTCTGAAGAAGCAGCGATTTTCATCCGCGAAAGCGAAATCCAGCATTTATTGATTGATTTGCCAAGTGTTGACAGGGAACATGATGAAGGAAAACTATTGGCACACAAAGCATTTTGGAATGTAAAAGATACTTTAAACCTAAATTCTGATGCGAGATTAAATGCCACAATTACCGAAATGATTTTTGTTTCTGACGAAATTCAGGATGGCGATTATATACTAAATTTACAAATTGCATCGTTTGAAAATGACGCAAGTCCAAGCAAACCAATTTTATATAAAATTTAAAGTTCGCCACAAATTTCACGAATTATTTTTTCAGCTGGCATATAAAAATTAGTGTAAATTAGTGAAATTAGTGGCAAAAAAACTGAATATGTATGATTACCATTTCTACAGATAAAACCAAACTTGACATTCCTTTTATACAAAACTTTTTAAAAGATATTTATTGGGCTGCCGGAAGAACTATTGAGGAAGTGCAAACTACAATTAATGCTTCGGTTTGTTTTGGAATTTACTTAAACGACAAACAAATTGGTTTTGCGCGTGTCATTACTGATTATGTTGTTTTTGGATATGTAATGGATGTTTTTATTACTGAAAAACATCGCGGAAAAGGATATTCGTCTATTTTGATAGAAACTATGATGAATGAACCTATCTTGAAAGAGATTAAAATTTGGAGATTAGCTACAACCGACGCTCATTTTTTATATGAAAAATTTGGTTTTAAACCTTTGGAACATCCAGAGAAAATGATGGAAAAGAAATTATGAAAACAATACTCAAACTTGAAGAATTAGGACTATTTGTTCTCGGAATCTATTTATTTAGTCTCTTAAACTATCAATGGTGGTGGTTTTTGGTTTTGATTTTAGCACCAGATCTTTCTATGATTGGTTATACTTTTGGTAATAAAATTGGTGCTTTTTTGTACAACTTAGTTCATCATAAAGGCATTGCAGTTTTACTTTATATAATTGGCTGTTACTTAAAAATTGAAATCGTTCAGCTTATAGGCATTATTCTATTTTCACATGCTGCAATGGATCGGATTTTTGGTTATGGTTTGAAATATGAAAAGGGATTTAAATACACTCATTTAGGTGAAATTGGTAAATAAAAATTGATATGAATCTAGAAACGTATTACGAATACTGTCTTTCGAAAAAAGGCGTTAGCGAACATTTTCCATTTGATGAAGATACTTTAGTGTTTAAAGTTGGCGGAAAAATATTTGCTTTATCTTCCTTGTCTAAATGGGAAAAGAACGAACCGTCGGTCAATTTAAAATGCGATCCGGAGCGCGCTCAGGAATTAAGAGCCGAATATGATGAGATAAAACCTGGCTTTCACATGAGCAAAGTACACTGGAATACGGTTTCATTAAGCGGAAGTTTATCGACTGCTTTTATCAAAGAATTGATTGATCACTCGTATGAATTGGTTTTCAAAAGTTTGACAAAGAAAATTCAGAATGAAATTATCGAATTAGAAAATTAGGCATTACATTTGCAGCGTAAGATTTAAACTTAACCACTCAATTAATTTGCAACTTAGCAACTTATAGAACATGAAAGAACAATTTAAAAAATTTCTGAACGAAGAACAAGATCCAAAAGCGATTGAAAAAATCACTTCGAAACTCAATGATTTATTGATGAAAAACGAAGAAATTGGTTATATCGCGGTTCAAAAAAAACCTGCAATTACTGTTTTTCCAGATAGCATAATCTTAACCAACAAACGTATTATTATTTGTAAACCTAAGAATTTAGGTCTTTCAATGGATTTTACAGATTATACTTGGGATGATATTGCAAGCACTTTTGTAAAAGAAAATATTTTGGGTTCTGAATTTTCATTTGGAACTACAACTGACCTGACTATTTCGATAGATTATATTCCGAAAACTCAGGCTAGAAAAATTTATACTTATGCTAAAGAACAATTAGATTTACTTAAAAATCCGGTTGTTGCTGAAACTCCGGTTGTAGAAACTGCACAACTTATTGAGGAAGAAGATGATCTTGAAGTTGAAGAAGTAGAAACGGAAGAAGTTATAAATTATGCTGAAATTATGCCAGCGACTACTCCATCTTATACGGAAACTTTTGAACCAATTCAGCCAACTCAACCTTCAACAGGAGATCGTAAATTAAGTGAATTATCTAAAGAAGAACTTTTTGATAAATTACAGAATTACAAAAAATTACTGGACAACGGATTAATCATGCAAGGTGAATATGATGCGTTCAAAAAAGAAATATTAAGCTATATGTAATTTAGTCTAAAAGCCTAAAGTCATAAAGTTTTTAAAGTAAAAAAGCCAGAATAGAATTTTCTATTTCTGGCTTTCTTTTTTATATAAAGCGATGTACTTTCAGACTTTCGACTTTAAGACTTAAAGAGTCGCTTTCTGTTTTTCTACAAAACTATTCGATTGCAGTTCTAATAACTCTTTGGCGTTTTTACGTTGTAGATCATATAGACTTTTATCTTCGGCGATATCTGCATAAACTTTGTCGTGCATTTCTGCACTCGTTTTGACTAGTAAATCACGTTGGTATTTGTTTTGCTCCAAAGTTGCTTTCATTGCAGTTTCGGCTTCTTCTTGTTTGAAATCAAATTCGCCTTTTGGAGCTAATAATTTAGCAATAATTGGAGACGTTTCAATAGCCAAAAACAACAACATTATAAAGAATGATGGCAACCAAGGCAATTTGTTTAAGGCATTAATACGCGCCATTAAACCATCAAAACCTTCGATAATTGGTTGTGTTTGCGATACTTTTTTATCTAAATCCGTCTGGAGTTGTTTACCTACTTTTTCTTTCTCTGCAATTTTGGCTTCATTAGTCGTTTTTAGGATTTCAAATTCTTTTAAAGTTGCATCGTGTTTTTCGCGTTTCTCTTTATAAACTGGTCCTTTTCCTAGTTTTTTAGTTCCTGTCGTTCCTTCGGCTTCTGTAATATAGGTCGAATAAAGGGCATTTACTTCTTTTTCTTTTTTCAAAATATCAGCTTTTAAAGCCGCAATCTCAGCTTTGTTTTTATCTAAATCTGATTTGAAATAATTACCAACTTGCTTTTTGTTTGCCAACTCCATTTCGTTTTTTTCTTTCAGCAAAACGGTATTGATTTCTTTTTCGAAAATTTTAATCTCTAATGGTTTCGAAATTACAATTGCAATGATAATCGCTAACATAATTCGAGGTGTCGCTTGCAGAAATTCATCCATAAAACGATCTCTCTTTTTGATAGTAGAAACAATGAATCGGTCCAAATTAAAAATCAATAAACTCCACACAAACCCAAAAATTATGGCTGGATAAATAGAGTCAAAAACAGTAAAAAGCGCATAAGCACTGGCAAGGAAAGCCATAACTGCAGTAAAGAAAACGGTGGCGCCAATACCAACATATTTGGTTTGTTCGCCTTCTGAGCAACCTTCGAGTAAGTCTCGATCGGTCCCGGAACATAGGATAAAAAATTGTTTTAACATGATTGATGATTTTTGATTGTGATTGATAAGGCAAATTTAGCGCCAAAAAATTAATTCTGAAATAAATAGTTGATTTGTTTTTAGTTGCACCTATAAATTTCAGCTTTGTCAAATGTTATTTTAACATTAATCTATTTCTAATGTTGAAAGGGAATCATAACACTATGTTAATTTTTTTTAACGCCTTTAATAACATTAAGGTTCTAGTTTCGCAAGAAATCAAACTAAAACACAATGAAAAAAATTTATTTAATAGTAACATTCATGCTTTTAGCCTTTTCAGGTTATGCTCAAAAAGCAATAATCTCAGGAAAAGTACTAGACATTGACGATAAACTTCCTTTGCCGGGAGCGATGATTCAAATTGTAGGAGAAAACAAATACACAGTATCTGATTACAATGGTCGTTTTGAGTTACTTAACATTAATGCAGGAACTTATAAAGTACAAGTAAAATATATAGGATATACAGCAATTAGTCAAGATATTACTGTAGAACCAGGTAAAAATAACGTTCTTGATTTTTCGCTGAAAACATCAGGAACAGAATTGAACGAAGTGGTTGTTGGAGACATTTTAAAAGGTCAGGCAAAGGCGTTGAATCAACAAAAAAACAGTAAAAATATCGGAAATGTAATCTCATCAGATCAAATGGGACGTTTTCCTGATGCCAATGTTGGAGACGCTTTAAAACGTGTTCCGGGTATCACAATGCAAAATGATCAGGGTGAAGCTCGTAATATTATCATTAGAGGTTTGGCTCCGTCATTGAACTCAGTAACTTTAAATGGTGACCGAATTCCATCTGCTGAAGGAGATAACAGAAACGTACAAATGGATTTAATTCCGTCTGATATGATTTCTACAATCGAAGTAAACAAAACGCTAACTCCTGATATGGATGCTGATGCAATTGGAGGTTCTGTGAATTTAGTAACCAGAGCAACTCCAAATGGCGAAAGAATCTCTGCAACACTTGCAGGCGGTTATATGCCAATTCGCGAGCACGCAACTTATACTGCAGGATTGGTGTACGGAAATCGCTTTCTGGACAATAAACTTGGAGCAGTTTTTAGCGGATCTTATAATAATGTAAATTATGGGTCTGACAATATCGAAAACCAATGGGTAAAAGATAAGTTCGGGAATGAATATCTTCAAGCTTCAGAAATTAGAAAATACGACGTACAGCGTATTCGTCGTAGCGGATCTGTGGCGTTAGATTATAAATTTAACGAAAACAACACCATTTTTGCCAATGCTATTTACAATTGGAGAGACGATAGAGAAAACCGTTTCAGAACTACTTACGATGATATTAATCCTATTTATAATGGAGAAGAAATTACAGGCTTTAAAGGTCGTGTAAAACGTCAGACAAAAGGTGGAGTTGACAATGATCGCAACAAAAACAGAAGATTAGAAGATCAGCGCGTTCAGAATTATTCGATTCGTGGAGAACATTTAATCAACTCTAAATTAGATTTAGACTGGTCTGCAAATTATGCTAAAGCCAGAGAATATCGCCCTGAGGAACGTTATATCGAATACCGTCAGAAAGGTCTGGATATGACCGAAGACTTATCTGATTTGAGATTTCCTTTAATTACAACCACCGGAGAATCATTGGATAAATTCAAATTTCAAACGGTTACCGAAAATACAGATGAAACCAGCGAAAGCGAATTTGGAGCAAAAATTAATATTCGTTTTCCTTTCACCATTATTCCTTCTGAAAAGGGAAGATTGAGGACCGGACTTAGACTTCGACTAAAAGAAAAAGAAAGAGATAACAATTTCTACGCTTACACACCAATTAATACTGATATGGCTTTGTTATCGCAAATTCCAAACAGTTATTACGATGGTCAAAACTTTAATCCGGGAAGCAAATATGTTCCGGGAAGTTTCGCTTCGGCTAGTTTTCTTGGAAGTTTAGATTTAAATAACGCTGCTTTATTTAAAAAATCAGCAGATCCGGCAGAATTTTTAGCAGTAAATTATAATGCTAAAGAAAATATTTATGCCGCTTATGTAAGATGGGATCAGGATTTTAACGACAAACTTTCAATGGTTTTAGGTTTCCGTGTAGAGAATACTCATATTGATTATACCGGAAACAGAGTTTTGGATGAAGAAGAATTAGAAAGTAAAATCAACACTAAAAATTCATACACAAACGTGTTGCCAAGTATTTCTCTTCAATATAATGCTACCAAAGATTTAGTTTTAAGAGCTGCTGCAACAACTGCATTGGCTAGACCAAACTATTACGCATTGGCTCCTTATGTAAATAATATTGCTGCTGATAAAGAAATTACTGCCGGAAATCCAGATCTTAATGCCACTTACTCTTACAACTATGATTTCATGGCCGAGAATTATTTCAAATCTGTTGGTTTAATTTCGGGAGGTGTTTTCTACAAAAGATTAAATGATTTTATCTACAATTATAGCGACAATCAATATGACGCTGCAAAATTTGCTGCTGATTTCCCTAATCAGACAAACCCTATTCCGGTTGGAGAAAAGTGGTCTTTTTTACAATCCAGAAACGGAGACAAAGTTGATGTTTACGGATTTGAAGTGGCGTTTCAACGTCAGTTAGATTTTCTTCCTGGGAAATTCCTTAAAGGATTTGGTATTTATTTGAACTATACTTACACGAAATCTAAAGCAAAAGGAATTGCCGATGAAGACGGAAACGAAAGAAATAATATTAGTCTTCCAGGAACAACTCCACACATGTTTAACGGTTCATTGTCTTGGGAAAACAAACGTTTTTCTGCCAGAGTTTCGACCAACTTCACTTCAGATTATTTAGATGAATTGGGTTCAGAATCTTATAAAGACAGTTTTTATGACAAACAGTTTTTCTTAGACGCAAATGCTTCTTTCAAGATTACTCCAAAACTTCGTCTTTTTGCCGAAGCTAACAACTTAACTAACCAGCCTTTACGTTACTACCAAGGAGTTGAGGCGCACACCAAACAAGCAGAGTATTACCAAGCCAGATATAATTTTGGTTTGAAACTTGACTTGTAATAATCAATTTATAAATTCCTTAAATTAGACAGAACTTTACGGTTCTGTCTAGTTTTATTCAAATGAAATCCATAATGAAAAATAAATGTATAATAGCTTTTTTACTTTTGAGCACTTTATTCATCGCTTGTAAAGACGATAAATTAGCGCCAATCGCTCCAAATGCTGTAAAACCAACAGTTGTTACTGAAGCTTTACCTCACGATACTGATGATCCTTCGATTTGGATTCATCCAACAGATGCGTCTAAAAGTATTATTGTGGGAACGGATAAAGACACGGACGGAGGTTTGTATGCTTTTGATTTAAAGGGAAAAATCGTTGCAAAATCAGAAGTTTTAAAGCGTCCTAACAATGTTGACATCGCATATGGTTTAGTAATCGACGGAAAAAAAGTTGATATCGCGGTAACTACAGAACGTGAATCTAATAAAATAAGAATCTTTAGTTTACCTGATTTAAAACCCATTGACAACGGCGGAATCTCTGTTTTTGATGGCGAAGAATTACGTGACCCAATGGGAATCGCTTTGTACACACGCCCAAGCGATCACAAGATTTTTGCTATAGTGGGAAGAAAATCAGGACCTTCTGGTTCTTATTTATGGCAATACGAACTATCTGGAAATGGAAAATTCGCTACTGCAAAAGTGATTCGTAAATTTGGCGCTTACAGCGGAAAAAAAGAAATCGAAGCCATTGCAGTTGACAACGAATTAGGAACTGTTTTATACTGCGACGAACAATTCGGAATTAGAAAATATAAAGCTGATCCTGCTTTAAATGATAATAAAGAAATTGCTTTATTCGGGAAAACTGGTTTTAAAGCTGATAATGAAGGAATCGCGATTTACAAAAAAACAGATTCTACCGGATATATTTTAGTATCAAATCAGCAAGCGAATACTTTTATGGTTTATCCTAGAGAAGGTGCAAAAGGCAATCCAAACAATTATCCTTTGTTAGCAGAAATTCCAACATCAACAATTGAATGTGACGGAGCCGATGTAACTAGTGTAAACTTAGGTGGAAATTTTAAAAATGGTCTTTTTGTAGCCATGAGCAACGGAATGACTTTTCACTATTATGCGTGGGATTTGATTCAGAAACGTATTGACGAAGCGAAAAAGTAATTTTTGTTTCAGGTTTCAGGTTTAATGTTCGAATTACGAAATTGATACGCACAATATTGTTAGGCTGAGCGGAGTCGAACCTTTATAAAGTTGCATTAATAAGGGATCAACTAAATATTGATCCCTTTTCTATAATTTATAACTAATCGAAAACATGAGTACTCTGGGCATAATATATGTCGATTGTTGGCTAATAATGTAATCTGAAAAAGTGTAACTATTCTTTCTTTGAACATCCAATAAATTATTAAAAATCAATTCAAATCCAAAAGGATCATTTTTTTTCTGATAACGTAAACTCGTATTTGTTACTTCATAATAATCACTTTGATTATTTGAATTTATATTTTTGAGGTTTTGGTAGTCTAACTTATAAGTCCAAGATTTAAAAAACGTAAATTCTAAATTGCTATTAATTACATCTGATTCGTATTTTGATTTAGTTAATCCCTTAAAATGACTATAACCTTTTTCATAACCAATACTAAAATTAGGCCATTGCTTATAATTAGTTTTAATTGTTAATCCCAAATTTTGGTTATTTCTATCGTTGAATGTTACTGTATTATTTAATTTTTGATAATAATTTAACCAACTTAAATTAGCATTTAGTTTTAATTCAAAACGATATATTTTTTTCATAAAAGAACCACTAAAAAGTACATTAGTTTCAGGATCATTTGTTAAGACTGGTGTATTATATTGATTAATTCCATCTACCTCTATTTGGTTTCTAATTATTTCTGCCTTTTTTGTAAAATTTAGAAACCCATTCCAAAAAACACCTTTATACATATTCATTTTTGTATAAATTAAATTAAGCGAATGGTATTTACCATTTTGCAATATTGCATTTCCTCTATAAACAAGATTATAATTTTGCAAAGTATATCTATTTGACACTTGATTTACTTCGGGAAAATTTGCTTCAAGTTTATAACTAAAACTTATTTTTTCAGATTGATTAAATTCAAAGTCACTGTTCCATCGTGGTTGAAACAATTCCTTTGAGTACTCATAATCACCAACAATTTGATAACTCTTTAATTCATACCAGTGATAATAGAGACCAGCTTTATTAGTCCACTTACCAATTTTTATTTTGTATTCAAAACCAATATATAAGTCATTAAATTGATATTTTGTCTTATTTCCAAATCCTGCCGTACTAAAATTATTAACTGTATTATCACTTAACAATTGCATTTCTGATGTTTCAAAATCTGATGTTTCAAAATTGTTTCCAATATTAGTATACAAGTGATTATGACTGTTGATGACCCAGTAATGCTTAAAAACAGCATCAACAATATTTGTCTTTATTTTTTTTAACTGGTCTATTTTATAGTCACTATCTTCTAGAAGAGGAATTAGTCCCATCAAAAAAGGTTGATTCGTAAGCCATTGATTTTCTAGTTTACTATTTTCATAAATCTGGCTTATTGCAAATGTTGTAGTGTGTGCTAAATTATAGTTTTTATGCCATTCCAGATATTGCTTAAAAGAAGTATTATCAGCATTATTAATTGTTTTAAAAATACTAGAATCTGAGTTTGTAAAAGAATTAATAACACCTTTCAAGTCATTTGTACTTGATTGAAATTGTGCATTATAAAGCATTTTTTGATTCTTATCCGGCGCATAATCAATTTTAATATTTGTAATATTCAAAACATTTGTATTATGATTATTTTCCGTTTTGTTTTCGTAAGTCTGAGCAGCATTTTCTAAATATTCATTTTGAACAATATTTTTTGCATTACTTATAATTTTCGAAAAAATTGAAAATCCTGAAACACTAAATTTTGGAGAAAAACTATAGCTTAGATTTATAGCTTCAAATTGCGATTTATTATCTAAAACATCAGTATTATCTTTAGTTAGAGAATACAAGTTATTAGATGTTTTTCTTTTCAATAAATAATTGCTTGACCCACCTGTAAATCTTCTTAAATCTTCATAAGTAAAAGTACTTTTTCCAATATTATTGATATCACCAATAAAACTTACATTCAATTTAGGCGCATAATAAAACAGCCCTGTATGAAGTAGATTAGATTTATCAATTCCTAATCCAAGTCCTGCCTCAAGATCCCCAAAAATGAATTTCTTTTTATCTTCTTTGAGCTTTACATTCATTGCCAGATCTTCGCTATCAGAAACTTTTTTCAGAAAACCAACCTCATTGAAATTATCTATAACCTCAATTTTATCAATGGCATCTGCCGGAATATTTTCAACTGCCAATTTAGAACCTCCACCAAAAAAAGATTTCCCTTCAACAAGCATTTGGGTGACTTTTTTACCTTGAACTGTTACGGTTCCGTTTTTATCAACTTCAACTCCTGGAAGTTTTTCGAGAATTTCTTTCATTTTGCGTTCGTTGCCGTTTGCAAAACTTTTCACATTAAAGGTTAAAGTATCTTTTTTTATTTCAATTGCTTTGTATTGATGTTTTATGACAATCTCTTTTAACTTCTCTCCACTTGGTTTAAGTATAAAATCATGAGATAGATTTCCCGAATTAGATTTAACTACAAACAACTCATCTACAAAACCGATATACGAAACATTAATTTCATAATCTATATCCTTTTCTAATTCTAACCGATAACGACCTTTATTATCTGTAATAGCAAATTTTATACTTGCCTTCTCCTGCAAAGGTCTAGCAATAATGTTGGCTGATTCTAGATTAATATTTGGATTTGAAGAAATCACACCTGTTACTACTCTTTGTGATTGAGCAACAGAAAATATAGAAAATAAACAGAAAATTATAATTTTAAACATTAGTTTACATTGAAACCTCTAAAATTTTTCATCATAACATCTAAATCAATGACGTTGTTATTAGAAGTTGTATCAAAATTTATCTGAAGGCTTTATAAATGTATTTTTAGAACTATTCATGTGTTCACTTATTATCTTATCAAGTTCACCCTCAGTAACCATTTTATAATCTTTCATCTTAGGAATTAAAGGGGATTTCTCTAAATTTAAATCTATTTTTTTTACTCCAAAAACTACATTTCTAACTTGAAGCTCCAAGATTAAACCTGGTAAATTACCATATCCATTTGGTCCATACGAAATAGGAATTTTAGGGCAATACCAAGCAATTACCGGAAAACGAGAAGTTTTTTTTGAATTAACAACTACTTTTTCAGAGACTGCTTTATAACATGTAAAACCCTCAATTTCTTTACTTTCGTTTATCAAAACCCAATTATTGCTGTCTTTTTTCAAAACAAAATTGCCAAATGGACCTCCAATTACAGAAAGAGAGTTGTTTTTATCTTGGTACACTTCTCCTTTATATCCTGAAAATAATTTTGCATAAAAATACCCGTAATCATCTTTTCCCATAGCGTCATTTATTTCAAAATGAGAGATTTCAGCATTAAAATTTAAAGTAAAGTTTAAGTATTTTGCATTTTCAACTGCTTCCGAATAAGATTTCTTCAACATGTTTTGTTCTATTAATTCAGAAGGTATTTCCATATTGAGCATATATTCAATTCTACCATTTTGAATTTGGGCGCAAGATTTAAAAAAAATCAACAAAAAGATTAAGTTTATTTTCATAGAGTTATTTAAGTAGATTCCCTTTTGATAGAGAACCTACTATTTTTTAAATTAATTAATATCCTGCCATACATCTTCCCCATTCTGCAGCTCCGTAAAAAAATGACTCGTATGGGCTACAATCAAACTCTACGCATAAATCGACAGCGATGTGTTGCCTCTGATTACAACTGTCGTTTAAAATAATTGCAATCTTTTCAACTTCTACATGATTATTAGCAACCGAAATTGTACTAAATCCTACAACAGCAAAAACTGTAAATAATAATTTTTTCATAATTTAATTTTGTAATATTAATACTAAATTTTATATATTACAAAGATATTTGTATAGGTTTTTTCTTTCTATATTGATATAGAATATTATTTATTCGATTTTTAACTAATTATAACCATTAAATTAATTTATTATGCCAGTAGGATTTAAAATCAAAAAATTAAGAGAAGAAATGAATTTATCACAAAGTAAATTAGCTGATTATTTAGAGATTACTCAAAGCGAATTATCAAAAATTGAAAATGGTATAGCTAAGAAAATTGATATAATTTTTATTGCTAAACTGTGTGATTTTTTCAATAAAGATTGTACTTATTTTACCAATAGAAAAAGTACAAGTAATCAAGAAACGGGTAATGACATTAAAAAATCTGTCGACGTTATTATGGATGAACTTAAAAAATTAAAAGAGAACCTAAAGAAATAAACAAAATTCTGTTAGGCTGAGCGGAGTCGAAACCTCGTACAGAAAAGCAATTCTCCAGAAGCCTTGGGATCGCTCAGTGTGACAAAAAAACAAAAAAGCTGTTCATCTCTGAACAGCTTTTTTTAATTTGAATTAGTAACTTTCCTTATTCTGTAATCGGTGCGCCAGCCAAAATTTCGGCATTAGCAAATTCTTCAAATTTGGCAAAATTAGCTTTGAATTTTTGAGCCAATTCTACTGCTTTTTTATCGTACAATTCTGGATCTGCCCAAGTGTTTCTTGGATCAAGAATTTCATTTGGAACGTTAGGACAACTTTCTGGTTGTGCAATTCCAAATACTTTATGGTTTTTAAATGCTACATTATCCAATTCTCCTTTTAAGGCTGCAGTAATCATAGCACGAGTATATTTCAACTTCATACGGCTTCCTGTTCCGTAAGGTCCGCCTGTCCAACCTGTGTTGATTAACCAAACTTTTACACCAGCATCTTCCATTTTCTTAGTTAGCATTTCTGCATAACGTGTTGGGTGTAATGGCATAAATGGCGCTCCAAAACAAGCCGAAAAATTAGGTTGTGGTTCTGTTACTCCAGCTTCTGTTCCGGCTACTTTTGCAGTATATCCTGAAATAAAATAATAAGCTGCCTGACCTGGAGTTAATTTTGAGATTGGAGGCAAAATTCCGAAAGAATCTGCCGTTAAGAAAAATATATTTTTAGGATTATGTCCAATAGATCCCGGTTGAATATTATCGATATGTGTTATTGGGTAACTTACACGAGTATTTTGTGTGATTGAAACATCATCATAATCAACTTCGTTTGTTCCTGCTTTGAAAACCACATTTTCTAAAAGAGCTCCTTTTTTGATTGCTCTAAAAATGTCCGGTTCGTTTTCTTCCGTTAAATTAATAACTTTTGCATAACATCCTCCTTCAAAGTTGAAAACAGTATTTTCTGCAGTCCAACCGTGTTCATCGTCTCCAATTAACTTACGTTCCGGATCTGCTGATAAAGTTGTTTTTCCTGTTCCTGATAATCCAAAGAAAATTGCAGTATCTCCAGCCTCACCAACATTTGCACTACAGTGCATTGGTAAAGTATTTTTGAAAACCGGTAAAATGAAATTCAATGCAGAAAAAATTCCTTTCTTCATTTCTCCAGTATAACCTGTTCCTCCAATAAGTGCTATTTTTTTAGTAAAATCCAAGATAGCAAAATTAGACTGACGTGTTCCGTCTACAGCAGGGTCTGCCATAAAACTTGGAGCACAAATTACCGTCCATTCCGGAGTAAAGTTTGCAAGTTCAGACTCTTCAGGTCTTAGAAACATGTTATAGCAAAACAAGTTTGACCAAGCTGTTTCTGTAACAACGCGAACATTTAATCTGTAATTTGCATCTGAACAAACATAAGAATCACGTACAAAAACCTCTTTGTCTGATAAAAACTGAGTTACCTTATTATATAATTTTTCGAATGCTTCTGATGAAAATGGAATATTAACATTTCCCCACCAAACCTGATCTTCAGTAATACTATCTTTTACAATAAAACGATCCTGAGGAGAACGCCCAGTAAATTCGCCTGTATTAATTGCCAATGCTCCTGTAGAGTTTTCAACACCTTGGCCTGATTGCAAAGTAATCGCGTGCAATTCATCCGCAGATAATTGATAGCGAACTTTTGCATTTTCAATTCCTAGTTCTTTTAACGAAATCGATTGCGAGAAAAGTGTGTTAGTGTCCATAAATTTTTAGTTGTGTGTGATATTTAATAAAAAGCAAAATTATAGAATTTATTATTAAACCTTTAAAAATATTTCAATTTCACTTTAATTTATATCAATAAAGCAAAAATTGATCTTTAAAACTAATAAAACAAAAAAATAATTGCTTTTAATTTACTTTCTTATAACCTTATAAATGAATTTGTTACATTTTCTTCTATTTAAAGTAAAAAACAAAATAAATTCACATAAACAAGATTATATGTTATTTATGAGACAAAATTAAAGATTAATTTTTAGATAGAATTTTTTATTCGGGATTTTATGATTTTCTCTTTAAAATCGTAAGAAATAATACCGACCAAGCAATAATTAATAACAAACCTCCTAAAGGAGTTGCGAATACGATAATTTTAAAATCGAACGAAGTAATACTTTTTGTAGACAATAAATAAATCGAACCGCTAAATAGAAGTACTCCTGCAATAACCAAGTTATAAATTGTTTTTAAGGTTTTTTCTGCAAGTTCTTTTCTGGTAGACAAAAAGAATAAAAAGAAAGCATGATACATTTGGTAGCGAACTCCAACTTCAAAAGTATTTAGTTCTTCGACAGATAAATATTTTTTTAATAGATGCGCTCCAAAAGCTCCTAAAATAATAGCTAACATTCCGATAAAAGCGCCTGTCAAAACAATTCTTCTTTCCATAGTTTCTATACTTTTCAATTTTTCAAACAAAAATACTTCAATAGAAATTAAAAATCTTTTTACTTTTCAAAAATCTTTCATTAAAAGGAAATCCGCCACATTTTAGCAGTAAAATAAAAAATAATGTATTTTTAGTAAATTAAAATTGTTACATATATAACATTTTAATATATTTGTGTTATAAATTTAAAGCATGAGAAGCATTTTAATTATTGGAGCAGGCAGATCTGCATCATCGTTGATACGATATTTGTTATCAAAATCTGAGAGTGAAAATCTACATCTTATAGTAGCTGATCTATCTTTGGCTCTAGCCGAAAAAAAGACACAGAACCACCCAAATGCAACTCCAATAGCTTTAGACATTTTTAATGCTCCCGAAAGAAAAGCTGCTATAGAAAAAGCTTCTATTGTAATCTCGATGTTACCGGCACATTTGCACATTGAAATTGCCAAAGATTGTTTAGAATTTAAAAAACATCTTGTAACTGCATCTTATATAAGTGATGCAATGCAGGCATTAGACGAAGAAGCAAAGAAGAATAATTTGATCTTCATGAATGAAATTGGTCTTGATCCCGGGATCGACCATATGAGCGCCATGAAAGTTATTGATGAAATAAGAGCAAAAGGCGGCAAAATGTTGCTTTTTGAATCATTCTGCGGAGGTTTAGTCGCTCCGGAATCTGATAATAATTTATGGAATTACAAATTTACCTGGGCGCCCAGAAATGTTGTTTTGGCGGGTCAGGGCGGTGCTGCAAAGTTTATTCAGGAAGGAACTTATAAATATATTCCATACGGAACTTTGTTTCGCAGAACCGAATTTCTTGAAGTAGAAGGTTATGGCAAATTTGAAGCCTATTCTAACCGCGATTCTCTTAAATACAGATCAATTTACGGTTTAGATGATATCCTGACTTTATATAGAGGAACTATTCGAAGAGTTGGCTACTCTAAAGCATGGAATATGTTTGTACAACTAGGAATGACAGATGACAGTTACATCATGGAAGATTCTGAAAACATGAGTTATCGTCAGTTTGTGAATTCTTTCTTGCCATATCACCCAACGGATTCTGTAGAAATCAAAATGCGATTGATTTTAAAAATAGATCAGGACGATATTATGTGGGACAAACTTCTTGAACTGGATTTATTTAATCATGACAAAAAAGTGAATTTACCTAATGCGACTCCGGCTCAAATATTAGAAAAAATACTTTCGGACAGTTGGACTCTGGAACCAAATGATAAAGATATGATTGTAATGTATCATAAGTTTGGTTTTGAAATCAATGGCGAGAAAAAACAAATAGACTCAAAAATGGTTTGTATTGGCGACGATCAAACGTATACTGCAATGGCAAAAACGGTTGGATTACCGGTTGCAATGGCGACATTATTGATTTTGAATAAAAAAATTACAACTCCCGGCGTACAGCTTCCGATAAAGGAAGAAGTATATCAACCAATTTTGAAGGAGTTAGAAGAATATGGGGTTGTTTTTAATGAACAAGTTATGCCCTATTTTGGTTACAATCCAGATTTGTTCTAAGATTTGGATTGTTTGTTTTTTAGAATTTTTTTTTAGTTTTTTATTTATCCGCTTCTGGAATCCAGAAGCGGATTTTTTTTATCTGTCAGAAATCTTTTCCCGAAATTAATTTACCATTATCGTACTGTCTGACTTCGGTTAATTTTCCTTTATCCGAATAAAATTTCCACGATCCAAAATAAAACCAATGGGTTTCAATCGAGTCAATTTCAACTTTAGTCTTTCCTTTTGATTGTAATTTTCCGTTCTCGAAATAATATTTTACGATACAAATCCCGTTTTTATATTTTTCTGTTTTATAGATTTTCCCGTTGTTGTAGGTTTTCCATTTTTTGACAGGTTTGTCGTATTTGTAGTATTCATACGATTTGATATTCATTCCGTCATCTGTATAATCGTCAACCCACTTACCTTCTTTTTTATGATCAATTTTCTGGTTAACCAGTTTGCTTTTACAACTCAAAAGCAATATTCCGCAAAACAAGATTAAAAAAAGTTTTTTCATAAGTACGATCTGGAAGTTATATTACAAACGTAAGATTTTTACTTAACATGAAAGAAAAAGTTGCAAAAAAAAATTCGGCTAAAGCCCATTTCTTTTCTCTAAAAATTCCCTAGTTAAAACTAAGGGCTATTCAATTTTAATGCAAAAAACCTTTGAACCTCTGCACCTTTGTCTCTTTGCACCTCTCTTCCGTGTTAAGGATTGAGGCGGTATCTCCCGATTTAGAAAAACAAGGCATTTTTACCGTAGTTTTTGTTAATCGGGAATTTAGCCGAAAGCCCGTCCGCGGCGGCGGATAACGCCCAAAAATATATTAAATTCTAAAGCTTTAAAGTTCTAATAATTAAACTCCAAATTCCAAAAAAAAATCCGTTCAAAACTGAACGGATTTATATCTAAAAACCTTTGTGCCTTAGCGCCTTGGTGGCAAAATATTACTTACTTAATTCTACAAAATATTTGTAAAACAACGGAATAGTTTCGATTCCTTTTAAGTAATTGAAAATTCCGAAATGCTCGTTTGGTGAGTGAATTGCATCAGAATCTAAACCGAAGCCCATTAAAATGGTTTTGCTTTTTAGTTCTTTTTCGAACAAAGCTACAATTGGAATACTTCCGCCTGAACGAACCGGAATTGCCGGAACTCCAAAAGTTTCTGTATATGCTTTGTTTGCTGCCTTATACCCAATACTGTCAATTGGCGTAACATAACCTTGCCCGCCGTGATGAGGCGTTACTTTTACGGTAACTCCAGCCGGTGCAATACTTAGAAAATGTTTCGTGAAAAGTTCTGTAATTTCATGCCAATCCTGATTTGGAACCAAACGCATGGAGATTTTCGCAAATGCTTTGCTTGCAATAACGGTTTTTGCTCCTTCGCCTTGATATCCGCCCCAGATTCCGTTTACGTCTAATGTTGGGCGAATTGAGTTGCGTTCATTGGTTACATATCCTTTTTCGCCGTAAACATCGTTTAGGTCTAAGGCTTTTTTATATTTTTCAAGGCTGAAAGGCGCTTTTGCCATTTCGGCTCTTTCTTCAAGAGATAATTCCTGTACTTTATCATAGAAACCAGGAATAGTAATATGATTGTCTTCGTCATGCATTGAAGCGATCATTTTTGCCAAAACATTGATTGGGTTTGCCACTGCTCCACCGTATAAACCGGAGTGCAAATCGCGGTTTGGACCTGTAACCTCAACCTCAACATAACTCAAACCACGTAAACCTGTCGTGATCGATGGTTGTTGGTTCGAGATCATTCCGGTATCTGAAATTAGAATTACGTCGTTTTTCAGTTTTTCCTGATTGCGTTCTACAAACCAAGCCAAACTTGCAGAACCTACTTCTTCTTCGCCTTCAATCATGAATTTTACATTACAAGGCAAAGTATTGGTTTGCACCATAAGCTCAAGCGCTTTTACGTGCATGTACATTTGCCCTTTGTCGTCGCAAGCGCCACGAGCAAAGATTGCGCCTTCTGGATGAATTTCGGTCTTTTTAATTACGGGTTCGAATGGTGGCGATGTCCATAATTCGATTGGATCTGGCGGTTGAACATCATAATGTCCATAAACAAGAACTGTTGGTAAATTTGGGTCGATTATTTTCTCTCCATATATAATTGGATACCCCGGAGTATCGCAAATTTCGACTAAATCGCAGCCTGCTTTTGATAAACTTTCCTTTACTGCCTCGGCAGTATCGATAACATCTTGCGAATATGCAGTGTCGGCACTTACCGACGGAATTTTTAATAATTCGATCAACTCATTGATAAAGCGATCTTTATGTTGTTGAACGTAGGACTTAATATTTTCCATTGAAATAATTTTTATAGAAATTCAAAAATACAAAAAAGAGAATTAATATTTTTTTTCAAAAAATGCTTTGAAATATAGAAGTTATGTTTATCTTTGCACCCACAATTGAGCGGATATGGTGAAATTGGTAGACATGCCAGACTTAGGATCTGGTGCCGCAAGGCGTGTAGGTTCGAGTCCTATTATCCGCACTGAAAAAAAGCTTCTGAGAAATCAGAAGCTTTTTTGTTTTATGGCTTTCGCCGAATTTTACCAGTATTTGAACCATATAAGGGATCAGGTGCAAAAGTTGGGGATTAGGCAAAAAGATTAGATAATCTGAATAAGAAAAAATCTATATTTCTCACACCTCTGAACTGAGATCTAAATGCTTTTATTTTGGCATTGAAAGATTC